>TARA_R110002051_G_scaffold61354_3_pt1 | contig 35524 bp, 43 predicted proteins | sample TARA_R110002051 | Tara Oceans TARA_R110002051 (sample SAMEA4397023) | marine metagenome | biome: Polar Biome; feature: [MES] marine water layer (ENVO:01000295) within the mesopelagic zone...; material: water (ENVO:00002006), including particulate matter (ENVO:01000060) such as...... | reverse complement strand
GGTGTTGGTTCATTCTGTGCTTCGGCTAATCCTCGATAAAACGCAGTAGGGTCAGCGGCAACCTCCGCCCTGACGGCCGCCGAGTTAAATTTCTTCCGAGTGCCAGCTAATGCTTCCATATCCAGAGTAAAACCTCCGCCGTCCTCCCCTGGGTCTACGATGACCCGGTTCGGCACGTTGTGATTAAACCCAAGTGATTCCCCCGAAATCCCTGCCCGCGGAATCATGGTGCCAGGCATCGAGGCAACATCTTCGTGATACTGGGTTGGATCCGGCGAGTTATTTCTTATTCGAGTATCGGCCATGGCTTTACCTGATAGCTAAAAAAAAGGGTTAATTATTAACGGGGGATACGTCTCCGTCGTCCTCATCCAACATGTCGGGGTCATTCGTAAACGAGTCGGCTTCGATGAAACCTTCCTCATAATACTTACCCTCCAGATATGACGGATCTCCAAGCCAACCTTCGTCCTGGGTTTCAATATTCTCAGGCAACAATGATTGATCTATTATATCAAACTTCTCAGTCTTGCTAACCACTGCGGCCTTTTGGTTTGGCAACAGCAGATAACGCACTACAGATTCCGGGGAGCCCACAACGTTTAAGGGCTTTGAAATTGAAAGCGGTACTCCGAACAGGGGCCAAACAGCTGTCTCGTTACCCTCCCGCTTAGCGATTGCGGCGGTTAGCCGCCTGAGCGTAGGAAATACGTAGACACGGGGAAAATCACCCTCGACCATTTCGCATAAGCACCAGCGGTGTTCTACGAGCCTCTCCCACTGGGTATCCGTGTCCTCCATCTTCGCACTGACTACCTTGTCAGCTAGCTCTTGTGGTAACTCTGAGAGAATGGCAGCCATATCAAGCGCGTCGTCGTCGGGCTCCACCACAGGAGTAACAATCCGGCTAGGCATCTCGGGAATCTGGTCGAGGTAAGCCTCCCACTTATCTTTGGATTTAGACATCTTTATACGACCTCGATGACAAAATATATGTAAGTGAAATTGAGTAACCCGCAGCAGTCTGAGATAGGGAGCCCGGTACCGCAATAATATTCTTAGTCGAGGAAACCCACCGATTTATTTGCTCGTCAAGCTCTTCCAACGATCCCCCCGCAAACGTCTTGAAACTTACAGTCTGATCCGGAGTTAAGAACTGCCTGAGGCTCGGAAGTGGGAACTCCTGTGGCTCGGGGTTATTGTTACCTACTGGCACCGCATCTAAGTCTACTCTAGCTGTGTCGTTCATTACTTACTTCCCCTTTTTCGTCTTTCTTCCGCATGTTTATTTTGTGACTCCGTAGCGTACGCCGCGTCTTCGAATCTCTTCCTGATCCTCTTATATTTACTAAATACATCGTCCTGCGTTAGGCTATCGCCGCTAAACAACACTCTAGCAGCTTTGACGTGGGACTCCAGCGGTTTACGAGTATCCATCCCCGGTGCCTCTCCGCGCGCCCTCTGCTTATTGATGTCAAAAGCGTACTGGGCTTGATTGGAAAGCACAGCAAAAGCTTTCACCCGTACAGCGGACGTTGTGCCCAAGACGACTCGCTGCTTGTCAACCTCGAGAGGATCCAGCACTTCAACCTCCTGAAGAGCATACTGATATAGCGTCTTGAGGGGTATATCGAACTGAACGGTCTCCAACACACCATCTACAATCTTAGGCCAGTCGTCTAAGGCTGCGGCCCACAGTGTGTGATTCCAGTCTTTACCGAAGTTAGAAAAGATCGGCTTGTCAAACTTGTACCAGAATACCTTGATATCCTCGCGGCTGACGATTTCAGCCAGGTTTACGTCCGTGAACCGGCCCCAGGCATAGAGGGCCGCAGGGCTATACCACATATACCCCTCAATATCAGAAATCCGCTCGGCTCTATCGAACTTTATCTGATACTTCGGCACCCGGAAAGCCTTGAACTCGTAGAACTTATCCTCTACTTCTGGTTCAGTTGGATCCATCCGCTTCCCTCTCCTCCCGGCCAAACAACATACCTATAGTTAGCGCCAACTTACCATCGCGACTGGCACTACCGCCGGTACCCATCCAGCCTGTCAACATATCCACATACTTGGATTGCTGGCTATTGTCCTTACAGTTGTACGCCGCAGCGTCAACGAGTAAACGAACCTGAGCATCCGGAGGGAGTACTAACTTCGGGCTCTCCGAAAAAGAAACAGGCAATGGGCTGCCCAAGGCAGCACAACAGGCCTGGAGCTGATACAGGAATTGGCAAACGCCCTCAAACCCAATAAAGGTCACGTTCCCCGCAGGTTTCGCCGAGTTATGCCCCCACTCGCCTTCGAAAGTTTTAAGAAGGAAACTTCGAGCGGCTAGGCTTGCCGGCAACTTGCCAGAACCTGGCATTCTTTTATCCAGTTGGTAAGTCACCGTGCGTGCTAACCCCGGAACTAAAAAACGTATAGCCAGCATGTCCTGGTTGAGCTTGTCAAACTGGGAGTCATCGGCATCGCCTCTGCAATACTCTGTGTAATCCGCGTACTCGGGCAAGCACCGCTCAACCGTACACTTCTTAATAAGCTCAGCGTCCTTTTTCGGCCCCAGGCTCTCTATCCACGTTACTCGTCGCTCCTCGGCCTTGGCAGCCGTAGCTGTGTAGGCCCAACTCACGTATACATTCATGCTATTTCCTATGGCTCGATAATTGTCTTTGGAATATAAGCATCCAGCTCTTCCGCAGAAACGTGAGCAACCTCATGTAGCCCGACAGTAATTTTATACCAGTCCACGCCCTTCACATCGTACAACTTGGCCTCGACTGACCTAAGCACGTTGTGGATGCGGAGCGTCTCGTATTCAGGGCGATGCAACTCGTTCGCTTGTAGCTCCCTAGGCAGCAGAATGCAGCCTATCACTAAACACCCAGCAGCCTCGGACCACCGCTTAAACCTCTTCTGGCCCTCGTTAACGACGGAATGCATGGAAGAAAAATCGTGGCTCGGCGTAGCATGCCTTAAGTCATCCACAATCAAAAGATCTACCGGGTCGACTAGGTTATCTGCAAACCCGGCGTATAGCTGGTTAAACGATACATTCGTACTTGCTACGTTCTCCCAGTCGGACTTAGGGACGTACCAAATGCGAGAATCCTGACTCTTAGGCTTACCGCCGGAGTTCAGTCGAAGCACTTGGTTCACGTTATTACTGTCTGTTGAGACTGCTTCTTCAGTGATGAAGTCAAGTAACCAACGCACGGCGGGCTCCCAGCCGGCCAACATAACCGGCCTGCCTCTCTGAAGTCGAAATGGGTCATCTGCGCCGCCGTTGGAGGGAGTGGTGTCGTACCATTGCACTCCCATCGCTAGCTCAGTTGCAATACGCTTGGAATTCATCTCATCGAACTTCTTACTTTGCGCGGACTCCTGCTTCTTAGTATGCTCCACAGTGACGCGCTGCATCCAAGGAAACACGGTCTTAACCATGCCGTTAAAAAGAAGCTTTTCGTCGAAAGGAGCCTGAGCCTGTACCGATGCGGAATTAATAAGAATCTCCTGGACCATCGGTATCTGAAAATCCTCAAAACCCGTAAGATCCACGTTTTCAATTGACATCTCCTTGAAGTCAGTCGTCTCGCAAAGCATATCCAGCTCGTACATGCACATCGCGTATAGCTGCCGAGACGCGAGCATGCTGGCTACCACCTGCCCAAACTTAGGCTCGTTCACCACCAGGTGCTGGGCTAACTCAGCCGGCAGGACCATGTCTGCTGCTAACTTATCCTGATCCTCCTCCAGCTGCTTAGCTTCCGCCTTGCGTAACTCGTCCTGGCTGATTACCGGACCGTCCGGCAAGACGTCTGGTTCTTGGGTGGGCTCTTCCGTCATTTCACAATCATCCTTCTGTAAAGTTTAGTTCTATCAGCGCTGTTTTTACACTCCGCCAAAACCTCCGGGCTAACCGTCCGCAACAACTTCTCTTGTTCACTTTTCTTCATTCGACCAAATCGCTTAGTGACTTGCCTCGTCCCTACCGGATGCATCGGACCTTGCTCTTCCTCTAAATATATAGCAATGTTCCTTAGCACCCGGGGTAAGTCCAACTCGGTCCTCGCGCACCTGCTGCGGTAAAAGTTCTCAATCTTGCCTAGCAGTGCGTTACCCTCGTTCGACACCACCCCACGGATTCTACCCGTTTTGTGGTCATGGTCTACTACGGGAATAAACGACAGTAGCCCTAAAATAGGGCATCCGAGAGGGCAGTTAGCCTCGCGGTACTCCGCCAACTCCGTCTGGGATATATAATCCTTTTTTTTAGGCATTAGTAACCTCCGTAATTTCCATTATATCAACCTTTGTTTTCGTTTTCTCTTCTTGCCCTTCTTCCTGGGAGCAGCCGGAGTATTTATTTTTGGCTCTTCCTGAGCTGCCTTTGATTTAGCTTGCTTATCTTGTCGACGATATGTCGCCATAGCCTTTTCGTAATCTTCTTGTTTAGCTACGCCATCGCCGAGTGTCTGAACGGGGCTGGTTACATTCTCGCTCGTAGGCTTAACCTCCTTGCGGAACTCCTCCATAATGTAATGCAAGCACTTGGAATCAAACCCCGCTGTATGGAACTGGTCGTCTCTAAGTTTGTGCTTCTCCCGAAGATTGTACTCATCCAGGATAGCTTTCATGTTCCACTTGACGCCTGCGCACCTGGTGTAAATGACCCGATGAAAGTATGCCTTTAGTGTATCACTTCGATGCGGTAACATCGTGCCCCTGACGGCCATTAAATTATCTTCGCTAGAACTCCAAATACGATTAGCCTTGTAAAGGCCGCCCGTATCGAAATACCCGTTCTCCGGAAACGCAAACGGCTTACCAAGAAAACGGTTGAAATTTCCGCGAAGTAACCGCTCGTCCGCCGTCATGCCATTCTGGGCTACAAAAGGCAAACCTCTCGCACTCCATGCAGCAAACAGCTTGTAATAGAACTTTAAGGCTTTGATGGGATCCATGCCCTCCTGCCGCACCACGGCAGGTGTAAGCCGCCAACCAGTACCCACGTTATGGCGCATGGTGTTCAGCTTGTAGTCCAACCAGCTTTCCTGGACATGCTTGGTTGGATACCAATCGAGGACGACGTTTAATTCATCAACAATTTTTCCGTCCTCGATCATGGTGTGACCAATCTCCAGGATCAAATCGTCCTGTTCGTTTGATCCTGTGAACTCAGTATCCACGCACAGGTAGCTCCGAGGGAACTCGGTGCCGTACTTCTTGGTAAATGCCGGATCCCAGTCGTTAATAATCATCCTGACTCCCTGGTTAACTACGCCATGCGGCAAACACCGCACTCAACTTGAGTTTGAAACTTACCCACTTGCGACGAAACCGAGACATCCCCTGAAACTTGCGGAACTCTTCCACGTGCTTCAACAAATCGGAAATAGTCTCCATTGGCCCCTCACCGCCTACACTGCACTCCCGTATTCCACCGAACTGAATACCAGCATAACAAGTGCCAATCATAGCTAAGACAGCTACCTGAGCCGCCGGCTCGCAGTCAAAGAATCCTGAATCTTTAACCGACTGGGTCATTGACCGATCCTGCTTATCTTTATCCGCGGCGGAAGCCAGGTAAGCGCAGTAAGCGCCGCAGGCCTCCCCCAACTGATCCATTGTCACAGACTCACGCTTCAAGATCTCTTGAAGCTCAGGCCATTTCTGGTCCTCCAAGCGACCCGCAACCAAATTCATCACCTCTTGGAAGTTGTGAGCCACGTCCCGGCTCGGGTTGTAAAGGCGACGATCGCCCTCGCTCATTCGTGCATTCATTCCCATCTTATTTCTTTCCTTCCGTGATAAAAATTCCCGCGCCTAGCTGGGTATGCTTGTCTAACACGCTTGCGTGCGTCCTGCCGCTAACGGCACAACCTGATAAGAATACCATCGATCCGATAGCAAATGCTATAATTCCCAGCATACCTGCTCTTAATTCCTTGTGTTTTTTATCCGTCATATCCTCGTCTCCTTGATTTCTAATTAAGTACTTAGTTTACGTGTACATCCGCCTCTTTTCATAAGCACATGTAATACACACGTTTTCGTATTCAATATCCGCGATATCGAAGAATGCTCGCTTGCCGCACTTATCGCATTGACCCACCTCATACGTCACCGGGTGTGTTGCGAGGTTGCAGTTGTCCTCGCCGTAAGGGCAATGATAACACTCAAACTGCCCCAGGTTTTTAATGCAGGGGGATTCTTCGCGGTCACGCTGAGACAGCAGGTCTCGATTAAATGCAGTTGTCGCGCTGGAATGGCCCACCTCTACAGAAACCGGCTCCCGCTTGGACTCGTTGGGATCGATCAGCAGGAAACACCTGAGACCGTAAAATTGGCGCGTGTCGTGCAGGAGCAAGCGGCCTTTCTGCTCACCCCTAGCGTTCACTCGTGACCTGCCAAACCCAAACCCGTTGCCCTTCTGATCCTTAAATGTTGCCAGGTATCTGGTTTTGCGTAACGACCACCCCTGAGCAAACTTCATCGAAGCTGCGGTGCCTGCCAATGCTTGAAATACAAACATGTTATGCAAGCCTCCACGGCTTTTTTTCTCCGTCTGGGCTTCGACAATCCTAACCGGAACCCACTCAAATTCCTTTTGATGCCACCAGACTCCCGCAGACTCTTGATCCTTCAATTTCTCCATGTTACCGGCTATTCGCCAGCAAGTATTGATTAACAACTCTGAACTCAACTCACGCTTAAGTACGTCTGTCACGCTGTTCAGCAGTGTTGTTCTCAGTACGTTACTACCCGCAGGTAACCCTGCATGGAGGCCATCCACAAACGCGTGAAACGACGGCCCCACAAGCCGACGACCCAAGAACTGCGTCAATGATTCAGCTAGCTTATCCCTTCTTTTCAACACGCGCTCCACCGATATCACCGGCAGGGGCGGTCTCTCTAATTCCGACGTATCTGCCATAATTATCCACCTCCACCCTGTTGTAATTAATAAACTCTAGTCATTGTTTAATCTCCACTGTAACACCGAAGTATGCTCGGTACTTGTTCTCTTCCAGTTCATGGCAATTCGTAGACATGATGACCACGACACGACTTATGGGTTTACTGGTTTTTAGGCAACTAATGAACTTAATTGCTGTCTCCAGGCCCATCCCTACAAGTAAACTCCCGTGCTTTGTTTGCCTGGTTAGGTCATCTGCGTTTTCCGGAACTGAGGTTACCAGACCAAATACCGGTATTCGCACGACCTCGCTATTAGGACTCGTAACGGATGACTCACCCGTGGCAGGGTCCGTAAGCGTATGGTACGTGCACGCAGGTTCCATAGATTTCAAGACAAATACAGGCTGTATGCCGTGCTCCAAATAGGGCTCTACCTTAAAAGAATGGTACTCAAAGTTCATAACAATAAACCTCCAATTCAAAATTTTGATGATCCAACGAAGGAGTCGGGTTACCGTCCGCCCACACGTATTGTTCGTTTCGTACGCCTATGCCTCTACGGCCCTTCCTGCCGCCCACGTTGATGTGGACGACAGGTGCACCGTATTTGTTGTTCTGCTTGTCGCAAGACTCGCAGTGGCATTGCTGCCCTCCGGGAAAAGAGACAAGTTCGTGGCCTTGTTGCCTCATCAGCTCACCTAACATCGAATCGCCACCGTTGTGATAGATGTCCGCCCAGGGGTAATCCCACTTCCGAATTAAAGCCGAGCTGCCAATCCACCATCCGCCAGTAATAAACTTGAATCGGTGGCGGGCATTAAGCGGTTTACGGTTATACCACGGCTGCTGCACTATAACCTCGTGCTGGCGAGACCGCTGCATGATGCTGTGAATTGCACCTACTTGAGTACGGCTGGAGCTGACTTTATGCGCCCTGTCCCACCACTCAATACCGGCACTTGGATCCACGTAGCTATCATCGTCAAACCACATAATGCTGCCCGCGAGGTCCCCGTGACAAAACATCTGACGCATTAGCGGGTACTTGCCAACGTTTACATTTTCTCTTGGTTGGTAGATGTAAACCGGCTGCCTAGTCAGCTGGCGAGCGGCCCAGGTGTGAACGTACTCCCGGGTCGCATCGCTAGCCGCATTCAGGCCGATGCGGATGTCACGTACGTGCTTGTTATCCCTTATTGATTCCAACAGCTTCCTAGCTAGGGCCTCATGATCTCCGTAAATCACAGCACACACAGTAAACATTCCGCATCTCCTTAAAAATCAAGGTCATTATCCGACAACTTAGCATCTGGCACGATGATACCCTCAGAGGCACTATTAGGCGACTTTCGCTTAACGGGCTTCTTGTGCTCCTGTATCTCTGGGGCACTTGACGCGCGCTTCTTCGCCGCGGCGGCGAGTCCCTTGTCCAGCTGCTTGAGCCTTAATGCAGTCGTCGGAAGGGCAGAAGGTGCGGCTTTAATTTTCAATACCTCTACGGTACGCTCACGAACCCTATTCAACCGGTCAGTAGTAACCTGCATCTTGCTTGACGTATCGGCGATCCGCGCTAGCGTATCATCGAGGCTTTTAAGGAAATCCTTGTCAACGGAGGGTGGGTCCATCTCCATGAAAATGCCTTCCAACGGCTCAGTGACCGCAGAAATGTAGTTATTAGACTGGCCCACCGTCGTATAAAGCTTCTGAAGCATAGCATTCGGAGTACTGGGAAGCGTCGGCTTACGCCCGCCGCTTCTCTTGATTTCCACCTCTTTCTTGCTCGTCAACTCAAGCGTGAGCTCATTTGCGCTCCACGAGTGCTTGCGGCAATTCTTGAGAATGGCCAGCTGACGATCCACGCTACCAACCTTCTGGAGCTCTTTGAAGTGGCTCCAGGTTAGGAAATTTCCGTTGGAAAGCCGTTCCTCCACCTGGGACTTAATGAATTCGCGGTCAAACGCCACGGCAACATTTCGCAGGTCGTAAAGCTTTGTAGGACTCATCTGCGGCTGGTTCCAATAAGCTGCTAACTTCTTGATTTCCCTCTTCCTTTGAGATTCGTTGAAATGCTCTGCGGAATAAACATTATCCACAAGCGTTCCAAGATCGTAAGCCACCAGAGCCGCAATCTGCGAGATCTGCATAAACTTAGTCGCGCCTTGAGTGGCCGCTTCCTGTGTAACGCCATCCATGTCGTCAAAAATTACTTCCCGTTCCCGGGCGGCTAATTCGTTACTTACAGCCATGTTATTACCTTTCTTAAATTCTAGAATTTAAGGCCTCCAACTGAGGCCTTTATAAACGTGGTCAATAAACCCCTGGTACGGTTGTACAATCAGGTTCATCGACCTTTTCTTTCCTCCTTTAAACAGATGGCAACTGGACTGTGGAGGTATAAACAGGTCCCAATCGCCGTTGTGCAAGATCAATCCTTGCAGAAATCCCTTCCGAGGAAACACCATACCGAACGGCCTCTCCTCCCTGCTGCTTTCACCAAATCGTTCCTCGTAAACCGATACAAAGGACAAACTCCGAAACGACTTGAACCACATGGGATGAACTGCCTTAGCGTCTCGATGCAATGGCAGTTCATCCCTCCGTGGTTCCGCAACAATATCCATAGGGAAAGAAGGAACGGTCCGTATAAAAGCTTCATACGTATAATTACCTGCGTACCCTGACTCGTGCATCATCTGCTTCCGCTCATCGCCCAGCTTCAGCCTCCGCATGGTCCATTCTACTCGAGAAGATTCCCATTTAGAGGCTTGTGCGTGACTCTCTTCAAACTTTTCAATCTGACCGAATAGCGGATTAAGCGGATTGATACCGTTCATTCGATTCCCCCCACGTGTGATTCCACTATGTCATCATACGGGCGATTGAGGTGATAACGTCGCTTAATATTCAACGCATCCCTAATCAAGTTGCTAACCTCCGTGTTATCCTGGATCATCTGGCCTACCTCCTGAAAAGGCAGGTACTCGTCCTTACCCATTCCTAGAACAGGCAGGTTGGCTAAGCAGTCGATATCCGCCGACGGGGATTTGCACTTGATGTTGATGCCCCGAGCTTTAAGGCGCAACTTCTCCTGCCCGTCCACTTCATTAAGAATGGTGCAGATAGACCAGTTCCAGTCCCATAAGAACACATCTTGCGGGGATCCCGTTTCCGGGTCGTCATCAACCCACCACAGGAAACGCGTCTTAATCTGACGCCCCGTGGGGCCAAAGGAGTTCTTGGCACACTTAAGCCGTACGCCAATGCCTCCAAATTGAGAATTCTTGAACTTGGACTTCCATACCGAATTATTAATCTGAAAAGACTCGTGGAAGTTATACGCCTCGCCTCCTAGCGTGTACTCGTGCGTACGTCCCATGTCATCCACCTTCTCTTTCTTGTGATTAACAACCAAGAGAGTGAACGGCCACCCTTCAAACTGCTTCTTGATGCCCTGCAAGTACCGAGTGTTCTTCAAAGCGTTGATGGGGTGCCCGCGACCTGCGTCACCATCTTTTTGGATCTTATCCTGAATCTCCTCCGAAGTTGCACCCGCTAGACTATCAATGCAAAAACAGCAAGGAATAGTTTTACCCGGGCCTGGGTTAGCCTTGTTGCCGATTAGCATCTTCTGAACCTGACTTAAGTAATGCGTCAGGATCTTCTGCATTTGCTCAAGACTATTTGCCCGGTTGCTAATGATGGGGGCTTCCGTACGCGCTGCGCGCATAATATCGCAAGCAAAGTCAGCATCAAACTTGTCCTCGGTGTCGATATGTACGGCAATCCCCCGCATCTCGTAAAACCACCGAAAGAACTCATAAGACAACGCAGACTTGCACGTGCCCCAGCCTCCAGCCAGCATCATCACACTCGAAAGAGGGAAGATGTCATTGGCAATAAGGTACTCAAACGCTAACGAAGGCGTAGGTATGCCAATAGCTAGCTGACCGAGCTCTTCCCGAGAACCAAAAACCCGGTCTGCACCGAACTTGTCCCGGGCAGAATTGAGCAACTGGTTCATCATCCCGTCGCGGGATCCTCCGCTGTTCTTAGCACTCCATCGACTTCTAAGGCTCTCCTTACCTTTCTTTGTCAGGCGCCGTTCAAGCGGCATAGAAGCTACCTTCTTCTCGACTGGGGCTGCTTTACTCTTCGCCTTCTTCTCTGGCTTATTTATGATATCGTCAATATCGTCATTACTATTCATTTGTCTCTCCTCCTTAAAAAAGGGGCGACTACCCCGCATAAGTGGGCTTAACGGTGGGTGCGACCCAATCGTTTACGTTAAACCACCTTCCCGCGTGATAAGCGCGAAATGTTGCGAGATAGTCACCCTGCGCTATAGGCTAACAGTTAGCCCTTCTTCTTAGTACGTCGAGGTGCCTTCTTAGCCGGCGCCTTCTTCACCCGAGCTTTACTCCGGGAAAGACCTTTGGCTTTAGCCAGGCTTTCATCAAGCTGAGCTTGAACTAAGGGATCGACTTCGTCATCGAATTCGTCGAAGTCATCAGACGTAGAGGAATCTTCCTCATCCTCTTCGTCGTCCTCTTCGTCAAAAACGTCACCCAACGGCGGGTTGTCGTCTTCAGCCAACTCGTCGTCTTCCAACTCGTCCTCATCGAACTCATCAAACTCATCCACGAGATCGGATGCCGTCTTGGCTGCCGCAACCGTCTGCGGTTGTTCCGGAGGGCTTGCGGTGAATCCGGTCGACGATGAGTTAGTGCCCGCAGCTTTAGTTGGAGTATCCCACGGAGCAACGATTGCCACTTCATCCTCGTCATCCTCGTCATCCTGCGGAACAGCCACTGCCGAAACCGTGCGATTATCAATAATCGCGCGAACCTCATCAAACGCGAGGTACTCAGGGTTTGACATCCAAGCAAACTCCAGGAGACCTGGGACTTGCTTAAAGGCTTTTGCCAACAAGACGCAACGCTCCTCGATCGAGGGCGTATGCAGCAAGTAAGAGTCATCCGGGTCGGCGTCGCTCTCTTTCCACAAGTAAACATGCTTGTCAAAGATATTATTCACCTGCTCCGGAGAAAGACTAGCAGACACGGAACCTTCCGGTCCTGCGTACTTGCTCGATACAGCCACTTCATACTCTACAAAATTCTGTGCAGAATCTCCCGAGTATGACGTATGGTTGTCGATGGTCACCAATTCAGGGTTATAAATCGTGAAAAAGACACCACCGTCGACAGTCCCTTTAGCAGCATTGAATCGCCCACACGGATCTCCATACATGAAACCCATATCACGCTTGTAGCGTTTTTCCGCGGACTCTTCGGCAACTAGCTTCTTCGCCTCGTGATCCGCCATCCAGGCTTCAATCTTTTCGCTACCCGCTTTAAGCGTATCTTTAGGAATTGGGTTACGAAGATCGTAACTTTCCGCATCCCATGGCGCCTGCTCTCGACAACACATCTTAAGCAGGTTTCTACCGGCAGATACCGACAGCTCCATAACTACAAGCGGATCTCCAGGGGCGTCACCAAGGGCAACACCATTCCGTGGTCGATCCTCGATTACGGTTTTACCCTTCGACTTGTACTCCACGTGTTCACGGGTCAAGTCCAGCTCACCGCTGTTCTCGTACACGCTACAGACAACGAAATACTTCTGCTTGAAAGCTCCAAGAGACGGCATTTGACCGTTAAGCAGCTTGTTCCACTCCATGTCCCAGGACTCAGCAACGTTACCGTTAGCCGAAGCTTCCTTTGCTCGTTTTGCCATGGTATACAGCTTGACGTAAGGAAGCTCCCAGAACTCTATGCCCTCGATGGTTTCATTCTTATCCTTGGCAATGATATAGCTACACTGGCTTGTGTCTCGTCTATCATGGGCAAAGCCGCTGTCCACAGTAACGCCCGCATAACGAACGCAAAGGGAAGGCTCAGAAATACTCATACCACCTAGGCCGGCGAGCTCGTGACCGTTTAAACGGCCTTCAAGCAAGCGCTCGCTGGGATCCTCTGGATCAAGCATGTTCCAGACACGGATGACCGTCTTGCCACCCTTCTTATAGCAGCGAGGCTGCACCAACCGAACATCCTTGATGTTCTTATTTAGGCTCTTCTCTCCCGCAGGAACATAAGTGCCATTTGAACTTGTGTCAGCACTTAGCTGACGCTTCTCCACGGACTCTCGAGTGCGTGGAGCTAGAGATCGTTTCTTTCTCATCTTTCACCTTTCATCATAGAAATTGTCATAGTTTGCACGTGTTCCACGATCTTATCGATCGGCAACAAATGCCCATTTCGCGTACATGGGATCGACTCAAAACAAGTCGGAGGATGATTCTTCATCAACCTCGACTTATAAAAGCCTCTCACTTTGCTCAGATATTCTTCATCGGCTTCATGTAAATCCGCCGGCTTATCAGTATAGGTCCGAGCAGCCTTCTTGGCAATATTCTGAAGCGCAAATTTCACTGGAACATCCAGAAAAAAAATCACGTCCGGAACAGGCATCTCAAAGCATCCATACTCGAGATCAACAAAGTGTTTCACTATTTCATCGCGGTCCTCCTTTGGGGCTTTCATGCTGGAATAGCATAAGTTAGATGGAATGTATCGGTCACAAACGACCACGTCATGTGTGAGCAAGGCACCTTCCAGGTAGCCCTTACTCTCGAAGCGATCAAGCGAGTACAACGTACCGTGCAAATAAGGATGCGTACTATCGCCAAAATCGCCATTAAGATACCTACCAACAAGCTTTCCGTTGAGCGTTTCCTCGTAGCGAGGGAAGCTTAACGATATAACCTTGTAGCAAGCGTCTGCCAGCTGGGTTACTAATTTACCAGCGACGGTGCCTTTACCTGACCCGTCAATTCCTTCAATTACAACTAACATGACTTCTTCCCTGGTTTAGGTTTGCTGTAATTCACGATACACCCGGGAACTTTTCCGGTACCCGTAGGCATTCCGTTCTTTTCAGCCTTATCAAAAGATACGACCTCGCCCCAGTAATCCATTACGTCAGCCTCAATGCCTAACTTGTACCCTTCCCCGTTTAAGTCTGAGGGGATACCGTCCAAATCCGTAGGATGGATAGCCACCGAATCTCGCATGTAGGTGGGCAAAACATATTCACAAAAATGTTCAACATGCTCGTAAGGCACTTCAAACAAAATAGCGTCATGAATCTGCAACACGATATTGAACAGGTTACGGTCGAAGTTTCGCAACTGCCGCATCTTGTAGTCGTGCAAGTAAGCGATTGCGCGTGACATTGCCGAAGCAATCATAGACTGGATAGGGAAGTTCATCGCCTGCCGCTCGAACTCGGAGGCCAACGAGCGGTCGTCATCCGAGCCGGGGAATCTGCGAAACCTACCAAAACAGTTACAAAGATAGTTGTGTTCGACAGGTTTTTGCATTCCCGGAGCTATCCATTTCCCCGTAGCCCTCAGCCGGCATTCCTCGAAAAAAGGCTCGAGCCTCGGATACATGTTAAAAATTGCATCGATAACTGCCTGGGCCTCCTTCGTCGAAACATCAATTCCCTGCTCCTTGGCCGCCACAGCGATTGCCTTTGCACCACGACCGTAAGCAATTCCGAAAATCACAGACTTGGCTACAATCCGGATATGCTTCTTACCGATTGCGGCAAGACCGCTCTTGGTAGGGGCACACCCCAGCTTGAACGCAAAGCACGCCACGTTAGAGTGGATGTCATAGAAATTCTCGTCGTCTTCCGGAAGCTGGTTACGCCTCGCGTGACTAATCATGTTCTCGTCGCCTGACATGATAGCCATGCCAAACAACTCTGCGCCAACGTAGTCTGCCTCAATCAGCACTGTCCCAGGGGCGGCTTTCAATATGCTCCGCAGAGAATACTTGTACTCGTCCCCCAGTAACCGCCTGTAATCAGGGTCGCGCTGCTTGCTGATGTTTTGCAAATTAGGGCGAGCGCTGGACCACCTGCCGGTTTCCTTAGTTTGGTAGATGTACGTTCTGACACGCCCATCGTCGCAACACATGGAAGCCAACCCGTCGCTATATTCAAGGTTACCCTGCTCATCGTAAATTTCCTCATCCGTCTCCTCGTCCCTAGCCGGAGGACGAAGAACAGTCTTAAGCACTTGATCGATAAATCGGTAATCCCGGACCTTGTTTACCAGGGCTCCCCTAGTAATTGAGGCAGTCTTCGGCTCCCCGCCATATCGAGCATCCTCAAAAGTATCCAGTTCTACATCCGAGTACTCCTGGGCTAACAAGCTAAGAACCTGCTTGTCCGTAGACGGGGCATGCTCGTGTACTTTCCCCATCTTAACAATCTCAACCCAAGGTTTTGGCGGTTTATTAGTATCGAAAATCGGATTCAAGTTAAGCGAAATAGCGTCCGCTGGGCGAATCCTTATCTTATCGCCCGTGTCCTTATCCAGCTTGCCGTTTAACTCATGCCCGAACAGGAACTCTTTCACATGTTGAGTTGACCGAATGTTGAACTCAGGCCAGCGTATTAATTCCCGCAGCTCTTTCTCCATATTCAGCTTAGCTTCCAGGAACCTTGCCGTAAGGAAATCAACCCGCTGCCTATCCACCGTGATGCCGGTCTGGTGGATCTCAAGAACAGAAGGCGTAGCAATCTGGGACTCCCAGAAAGCCTCGCGACAATTGTTATCCTCGTAATCCTCGTCCAGCAAGACGTCCAGCGCATAAAATAACCGCAGGGTTACATCCGCGTCATACATGCCGTAAGGCAGCAGAACGTCATCGGGACACTCGCCATACCCTTCCATGGACGAACTGCTCAACCCGTTATCCTTGCAATAAGATGTTCTCCACTCCATCAGGTCGGCGTCATACCTAGGGGCGGAAGTATACCGCATCGCAAGAGTTTCCAGCTTGTAGCTGGCAGTCTCTTCAACTGCATGAGCCATGAGGCCCGTATCGGCGCCGCCCTCAAACTTAGTTCGATACCAGGCGGGAACAATCTCGCCAACCTTAAACCCTTCGCTGCGGTATAGATTACTGCGTATAGTACGCTTATCCGGGACTTCATAATCTCTAAGAGGGGCATTAAAAGCAGGCTGGATGTTGATATCCAACGCTACCAGCCACTCCAGGTCAGAGTTGAAGAAGTGACCTACCACGCGCTTCTTGCAGTAACTCGGCTCATCCCGTGAGGATTCAACCTCGGGTTTGTGCCCATTGAAAAACTGCGTCAGTAGTATAGCCATGTCCTCCATGCGTCCCTCAAAACCCTCAGCAAGTGCTCCTCCCGCTTCATGCAGCTTGATGCCTATGGCTTTACCCGGGGCCCAGGATATCTGAATGGTACGAACATAAGCTCCCTTGTTATTAGGATGATTCCCGTGCCACTCGGCATCCACAGCAATGACGTTATCCTCCTTGTCCTCGTCATTCTCGATATCCGCTAGCGTAGCGAACAACTCGTCAAAGCTGTCGATCATGCGATGATCAACCTTCTCCTTCGCGCCAACATCCACTCCGTTGACCAACGATGCAAACCTGCCGAGACCTCGTTCCAGCTGCCTACCTGCGGACTGGTCACGGATAACCGCGGACGGGTGAGTTACGGTCATTACCTTAGCCGTGTGCGTATGAGCCGCAACCTGGCTCTCGGTGAAAGCAGACGTATACGTCAATTCCTCCACTCGACCTTCCATGGCAGTCACGCTGGCGTAGCTACCTAGCAAAGCCTTGCTGACGTCCGTGCCCAAGCACAAGATGTACTTAGGCTGCACTATCTTAATCTCGTGATATAGCAGATGCAGACAGTCTTTAGTCCAAACCGCTTTCAAGTTCTTCTTCCAATCCGGAGGCATGAACTTGCACAGAGACGTGACATACCAACTCCCGCACTTCTTCGCTTTGAGCCTATTTAGGATATCGATTAAGAGCTTGCCCTCTTTACCAGCAAACTGCCGCCCCTCGCGAACTTCTGATAACCACGGCATCTTATTGATAACCATTACATCTGCCTGGCGAGGGCCGGTCACCGCGCGACCCCAGAGATGGCCGGGTATAAAATCAGCCTGCTTCTCCCTATGGGGGCCAATTGACACCGGCATCTTGAAAGGGGCACGTAAAGCGTCCTGCACGAGGCCCGACAACATTACGCTTGCTACAAGCCGCCGTTGCTTCTTCACTTTACCGTCGTCACCCTTAACAGAATCCTCAATTACACTCGCCTCCTCGTCACCCAGTGCCTTGGCATACGACACAAAAGCAGAGTTAGGTGGTAGTGAGGGCAGTCCCGGGGAATCCAAAGGGTATATTGCGTCTGTTTCCCGTACCCGCTGTAGTTGCCTGTGATAAACGAGATCCGATGTCGGCGATACCGTGCCACCGGTGGGACGATTAAGTATTATCTTTCTACGTGCCATCCTTATCTCCTATTCCAATTGATGGTGACATTTTGCTTGGCCGCTTCTTCCGAAATAAACGACCTTAAAAACCTCCTATCCAGTGACCCTGGATCTCCGTGAGGTAGCGTAACCGAGCAAAATCCGTGCTTTAACTTCGGACTCAACTCGTTAGCGGCTTCCGCCAGCTTGGCGTAAGTTGCTGGCTCCTTCTGGGAAAGGTCAGCATCCAGCAACAGCACTCCCGCGTACTCCTTGAACTTCCTCTCGAAGAGCTTGAACTGGGACGCAGCCATCTTTGCACCTAGCGTACAGACACCCTGAGGACCAAGGCCCCACACGTCCGTCACGCCCTCCATAATAACACCCACTTGATAATTCTGGGCATTACCCAGGTTGTAGAGGATGTGCTTCTTGGGCGTGCCCGGGGCTGTGTAGTACTTAGGTACTCGGGACTTCTTCCAGTCACACTCGTACGGTGGCCGTAGCTGCCAACCCACCATCTTCTTGCGATGATAAATAGGGATGACAATGTTGCCCTCATAAAAGAACCGGTCGGACTTGTCACAGAAATGGACGTTGTAAAACCGGCCAAGACGAGCAACTGGGAAACCTCGAGTCTCCAAGTAAACCACGGCATTATGTCCCGCAGGAAGCTTATCCACGCGTGTTACATCGCCTGGCCATGTAGCCCGAATAGCGTCCACATCCACCTCTTTACCGGGAGTCACCGTCGCTGTACGTAAATCAACGACGTTGTAGCCGGTGAGCATCTCCTTTACTTCTTCAAACGCCGTGGACTCCCCTGACTCCAGAGGACACCCTACGTTGAAGCAGTGCACTAAATGCGTCTGCGGTCGCCCAAGCTCATCATCCTTGCCATACACGTGGTTAATGTAACAACGAAACTTCGTGTCGTTACAGCAGGGACAACATACTACGTAGTACTCGCCCTTGTGGGAGATGTCGACCTTCGGCTTTCCTGACACGAGGTCAGTAGTCATTTTCCTTATCTGCTTCTCGCCCCGATTTCGAATCTGGACGTGCTTAAACGTCGCGCGTATGCGTCGGTACAGTAATCGATTAAGAGCATGTTTTTCTTCATTATTCATAATCTCCCTCATTGGTACTTAAATTATCTTCATGATCGCCGGAGATACTAGGAACTCCTTGCGATGTATTATTATGTAGGCCGGACGCCTGCGAACTCTCAAAAGCTGCCGCATCGATTCCAGCCGTTGTCATAGAATCTTTGTCTACAATCTGGCCCTTGGTGTCGACCTGGAAGTTATCCGGGGACGTCACCAAGTTAAACTCGCCATCTACCTTGATTACACTAGGTGCAATATTCTGGGCTCGCCTATGCTTAGTACAGGCACACTGCCCGAGACTATCGTTATTCAAGCTACCTATCACAAAACAAAAGTCCAGGTTCTCACCAAAACTCTTAGATCCCTTCGCATCCGTATGATGCAAAACCTTGGTAGCATTCAAGTTCGCGTTCGCTGCTCCGCTGAGCTGATGAAGAATCCAAGACGGGCAAGAAAACTGCTTGGAAACTAGATTAACAACCTTACCCACAGCAGCCTGATAAGCCTTGTGATCCTCTACTGGATTATCCTTCCTTAGATTTACATCGCGGTCTACCATGAGGCCCAGATAATCAATGATTACATTTTTAACGTACCACTGCTCACCGTCGCGCTCACGCTCTCGCAATTCCTGCTTGATGCGATTGACGATCTCATCTACTCCGCCGTAACCTGCACCTGGGAAGTTATCCTTGTCAGCTCCCGACAGATCAATGCAATGAATGTGATTGTTAACCCAGCCTACCGCGTCACTAACCCTCACGCGCTCCGGCTTGAATACGCCGTCAGCTATCTGAGACTTAAACAACTTTTCCTCGTAAGGCAAAGGGTTATCCGGGTCACCAGCTAGGGCCTCTAATCCGTCTTCGCCCATCTTTTCCAGGCTATATCGACTAATCTGAGCAGCGTACATCACAGTTCGATGTTGCAACTCAGGCGACATAGAGGCTTCGTACGAAACAAGTACAGACATGCCCTTGCGACCGTCGAAGTCCTCCGCGAGGGCTTCTTCGTAGCAGGAACGAGCAGCGGCACACCATAGGATTACAGCAAGTGTCGTCTTACAGGTTCCGTAAGGAGCCATAAGACCGTATGCCTCTCCAGGTGCTTGTCCGCCAGACATGTACTTATCGAAAAAGCTAACCCCCGTAGAAGTGATCAGCAACGGAGAATGCTTATCCCAGCCCTCCCCAAATACCAGAGAACGGCCTAATTGCGAGCCTTCGTGCTGGAGATGCTCCGCTTGCTCAGCAAGCTGTTGGAGGATGGACGGAAAGATGTCCGGGTCACTCACTTGTTGAATCTGCTCTAACGCCGATTCCGCGTGGCGGGCCTGCAATAAGCGCTGGCCTATCTTGTAAGCGAACGTTTCCATCTTCTTAGAAGACGGGTCGGTATCTCCCCAAGATTCACTATCCCACACGTATGCCAGAAAGTCTTCGAGATCTTCACGACCATACTCGGAAATGATTTCCGGGTCGCTCTCGAACATCGTGGTTATTTCCGCTTCAAGCTCTGGCAAGCCTGGTAGCGTTAAGTTTGCGCTGCTGTGATTCAGCAGAACTCTGTATAAAAGCTGATAGCTTTCATCTTTAAAATGTAGGACTGTCAGTTTGTCCCGGAAATGGTCGAATACGACATCATTCCTTAGGACAATCGCCATAAACAATCGTAAATGGGACGCTGACAGTCTTGTTTTAGACTGTCCATTTTCCATCTGATTCCTTTCGTATCAAAACACACATACTTAGTCTGACTGCATAATTGCAGACCTGACCAAATTTATCGCCGCTACACGGAAAGACGGTGGAACCGTATCTCCCCACACTTCGTCATAATGACTGGGAAACAAAGTATAATCCATCGCCGCATACAACTCCCACTGCTTCGCCAAACGGTCAAGTTTTTCGCAATGGGGGTCCTGAGGATCTTTAGATCGGCATGTTTCCGACGTTCCGACTGCTAGGCAGTACTTGAACATTGGAGACAATCCGAGCCGAGAATCCGTTATCGCATAATATACCGAAAGGGAAAGCGGGTAACCAGTACCTCGCTGCCCAATTGTAATTGCTGTCTTTGCTCGCTGCCCTTCTGCAACGAACTGCTGGCGCACACCTAACACATGACCTTGTAGGTATTCCTCAACTAACGTCAACATCTTGTGGGAGACCACTTGTTTAAGAGTTGGGATTGCCACTGCGGATCCCCGTAAAACTTTAAACAAAATTCTTATATAAATTGAAGGATCTTTACCCGTTTTGCTTTGTATCTTGGCAAACATGGCATGCCATGCGTTTTGCACGGGCTTTTCTTCTGGCGTATCCCACCGGGAATCGCCGTCATATGATGGCGAAGGTCGATATTCCTTGCCGCCACGCAGTTTTTCCAGGAAAGAACGTTCCCAGACGTACGTCCGCTTAAACAACAGCTCAGCTGCTGTCAGGTCACCTTTCGGTGCCGTGATCGGTGCTCTAGACGAGCTACCGACCGCGGGCGGTCTACTAAAGCGTCGTCTTACCATTTGTTACCTCACTTTAAATATTCAGATAGCATGCTCGTGCGAGGAAACGTCTGTTCCCATGAATTAGCTGCGTAGGACGCAGCTCGTTTCTTCGCTCTAAGCTTGTACCTGTAGTTGAATTGATCCAAGTAGTCGTGCACAATTCCTTTTGTCTTACCTTCGGCGATTCGACTAACACGTCCAGGTATCTGGATGTCGTTAATTGAGCTGCCGCCTCCGTCGCCCCGTATGAGCACTTGCAAATTGTTGAATGAAACACCCACGTTCCACACCGTAGTCGCAATTACTTTCTTAAGCTCGCCTGTCTCAAATCCCTTGGTCAGCTTCGCCCTGCGGGCCAGCGTCATTTCCGGCTCTGAGTCTTTAATAAACCCTTCCTTAACCGCCTTAGCTTTTCTAGACGCCGTCATGCCATTCTCCATGTACACGAGCGTGTAACCCGGAAGAAGCCTTTTAAGGTTAAGCGCGTGCTCCAACGTATCAACCGTGATTAGAACCTGCGTATCGTCGCTGTACTTTGCAGCGTCTGTCGCGATCGTCTGGTTACGAAAGTCGTTTCTCCAGATAGCTAACCGCTTATGTTCCACGTCGTCATCTACGCTCCCGCAAGGGTCGTAATCCATTACCACGCTGGACCATCGGATATTTAGAGGAACCACCATGTCAGCTCCTTGAGCCTGAGCATAGTCCACCTTTAAAACGATTGGCCCAAATACGCCATGCATGCGAAGATCTTTGTTATCAAACCTTAAATCATGACTAGCAGACAACCCAAAATTGCGCGAGTTCTGCCAACGCACCAACTCAGCTGAGGCCCTATCCGCAGCTAGCTCGTGACACTCGTCACCAAACAGGATGTCGCAGTCCGTGGCTGTAGCGTGGTGTAGGGACCCTTCCGTGTAACACATCACCCTCTTACTCTTGATGTTTTTACCTCCGCCTCGAATACCCACGTCACCAACCATCTGCACAAGCTCGGGATAAATCCTATCCCGTAGCACGGCGACTCTCCGTGTGACAACGTCTATGCGTGCCTTGGGCAACAAAGACGCGATAACCCCTATCATAAATGTCTTTCCAAACCCTGGAGGACAATCAATCCTACCGCAGCGGTTAGACAGAACCTTCTTTATGAACTCCGGCTGGTTGTCTCTCAGAACGTACTTTTTAATATTCCCCCAGTAGGGCTTCATTATCGCGGAGGATGGCTTGCTTAAATCCTGGAATTTAACTGTGTATCCGCTCCTGATTAAAGCATCCCGGATTAGTGACCAAAACCCATAGCTCGTGAGAATACGCTCTTTATGATCCAACTCCATTAGCGTGTAACTCTTCGTTCGCCACGGGCTACGCCCGGCCTTCTTGGCCGAATAGAACTCCTGACCTCGTAGTTTGTCTGAGGATGTAAAGCTCAGCAAAGGTTTCAATATCGAAAAAATAGTATCATCTGTGGGGTTTACCTGGAGCATATTTCCAGATTTTCTTAGGACCACCTCCTTTTTCTTCGTCATAAGCTACTCCTCATTGCTTTTCATTTAATTCATGGCTAAAATAGACACGGGATGCGAAACACACGCAAACCGCTACACCTAAACGCCAGCTGAGCTTCGCCACTCAGTTGGTGTTTTTTTTGTCCGTAGGACTAATGTGGTTATTGTTCTCATCAAGTAACTGCGGCTGCCTACGAGGGCGTATGCTTACCACCTCGTAGTGACCGTGCTTTCCGGGCTGCCAGGGGCTTAGACCCTTGTACTTCCCGGACAACTGCATCAGAGCCCAGAAATCTGTATCATCGATTCCATGCGGCACCACGCAGTTGATATTGGCAGTTTGGCCCTTAACGAGGGACTCGTGCGTTGACCAACGATCGCGCCCCTTAGGTGTCTTCTTGTAATAACATCGCTCTAAGCACTTGTCTCGAAGCTCTGCATCGATTTCAATGTCCCAGCAGATGCCCTTGATTAACTCTTGATGCCTACCAAGCATCTCTGCCGCCAGTTGCATGTTGGCCGCATGCCACGTAGACAAGAATAATATTTTACCACTAGATCCCGGCGAACGCATGAAGGAAAACCTACCAGTCTTGGGATTCTTTTCGTTCCCCAAGCTTGGACTCATAAATCGGATTCTGACTGACAACTCTCGCATTATGTTTTCCTAAATTTGTACTGATACTCTTGTCTGTAAACCTGGTTGATGAAAAACTTGTCCGCGTCAAAGTATCCCGGGAGCCCCAGCTCTTCCAGCCAGTTGCGCACTATGTAACCAAGCATCAACTTGCAGGCCTGTCTAACTCTCTCAGTTTCGTCCTTTATCCCCGCCGTCCTGGTGTGGATAAAGCTATCCGAATCAATGTGGGAAACAGCATCTAACAAAAAGGCGCTGCGTACGGATGCCTTACTATACTTCTTAGAAACTCTCGCATCCCATGATTTCCTAAACGCTGCGGGGGTAAGCCCGAAGTACGCCTCTACCGACTGCATACGCGCAGGGCGAGTCGTGCTTAGGAACCAGCGAGGATCTACGATAAGGTAAATCAACTGCATGGCAAACATGAATGGAACCCCGATAAACTCAAAATGCTTGGACAAACAATGATGCCCGTAAACCGTAGTTACTAAGTCGGTAAACCCTTCCTCCTTGAAAGAACTCAAAAGCAAATAGTTGTTAAAGCTAGTACTTGTTACCGCATGCCAATGCTGACTTAAACTGTCATGCACATGCAACACCGAGATGCAGCTCAGAGCCTCGGCAGCCGTAGCCTTCTTCCCCTTGCCAACTCTTGGAGAAGCTACGTAAACCTTGGCATCTGCCTCTTGCCGGCTCAAGCGGGAATACAATTCCGTTATTAGCCTGTAATTAGTCGGACAGCCCAAAACACGATAAACGCCAGAACACAACCCGACAGCTGACTGTAGTTTATCGTAAGTTTGCAGCCCGCCCTCCGTGTTAATATACCAGCAAACCCCGGAATCGTCGGTGTGTAAGCATGTTAAATCCCTGGTGTAGCTACTTACCACGATGTGTTATCCCTTCTGTATTTCAACAAGCTGGTCGAACACGCCGCCTAGTGACTGCACGTGAGTAATCACGACCAACTGCCGGTCTCCCGATACCTTGCTAGCCAACTGCTGCAAAGCGTCGTGGAAGTAGGTTACGTTGTCCGCGTCTAACCCCGCCGTAGGCTCGTCCAGGAACATCATACCAACATCATGCCCAAAAACGCGATCCAAAGCCATCCTAAACGCAATGGCCAGAATCACTTTCTGCCCTCCGCTGAGCTGTGACGCCTTGACAGGAGGCTTACCCGGAAAATAGGCCAAGAAGGTCAGGTCAGACGATGCTTCAACGTAAAAGGGATTATCAAACAACCCCAGGTTTTCATTGATGTCGTCGACCATCATCTCCATGTTTGCCTGACTCACCGTTTTCGGTAAGCTATTCCAGTGGAACAAGTCTCCCGCTGCCAGCACCGTTTTAGTTAAACTATTAATTTTAACGTCTTTGACGATGCGCAACTTGAGCTTTTTCAAGGTTTTCCTTGTCCGGGATCTACTCTTCTTGGCCTCTACCCACGCCCCGTGAGACCCTACGTATGTCCGGGAAAGTAAGGCCTGCTTATCGATTGCGTCCGAGGCCGATATTACGTCATCAAACTCCGGCTGATCGTCCACACAAACCTGGTGCTCGTCTCGTGATGACATGAGCTTTTCCAGGCCTCCCTGCGCGCGGGCAGCCTTAGTCTCCAGTTTTCCCAAAGTTTCTTGGTTAAGCTTGAGAGCGGAACTAACCTGCGCGTGGAGGTCCAGCCTGTCGGAAGCCGCCTCCAACTGGTCTTCGCCCGCTACTCCGCTTCCCTCAGGCAAGGTGGACAACAGGTCCTCCTCTCGTTGCTTATAGCTACTCAAGAGGTCATTGAGACGTTTGCTGGTAGCCACATACTCGGACTGCGCAGCGTAGAGATCCGATCGCGTTTCTACGGACGCAGACAATGTGGCAATCGCTAGGGCATCCGACTTAAACTCCTCCCGCTTATCTGCAAGATACTCCTCAGTAACCATCTGACCGCACTGTGTGCAGCTCTGCTCGTGACCCTGGCGGAGCATTAGTTCCAGCTGTTGCTGCTCGTGACGGCGTATGTAGAGCTGACCCTGGTCGTACTCAAGCTCAACCCGACGGGTAGTCTGAACCCGCTTGGCAGCAAAATCAGAGTCGGGCACGAGCTGTACGTCCTGGAACTTGACGTCCAGGATACTTAGCGATTCCAACGCTGCATGTCGGTCTAGCCGGACATCCTCCAAATTGGACAAAATATCTCTGATCTGATTCGAATCCCATTGCTTGACAGCCTGGTAGAGGTCGTCACCCTCTATCTGTTGGAGCTCTTGCTCGCAGGTAGCTGCCATTATCGTGAACTCTGCGGATTGCTGAAGGTGTCTCGCGATATCATTCCCCGTCGTCTCAATCAACTCATCGTACTTTACCACTTGTTCAAGGGCTGCATCCGCAACGTCCTTGCGGGCCAACAACGCACGAAACTCTTCAATCTCGGCTTCGCCGATCATCTGAGACTTTGCGTCCAGGCATTCTTTCTTAAGATCCGCCATTCGAGTTGTGCATTCCTCGATTGAGGCTTCCAGGTCAGCGCTGTTATCCACAAGCATCTCCCCAGTCCGCCTGTTCGAGTAATCTAGGCACGCCTTGTGAATCTTAGAGGCTTCCGACGTGCCGCACAGATACTGAAACGTCTTTGCCCGCTCGCTGGCTGTTTGCGATAAGAATGAGAACATGTCCCACTGGTTTACAAACACGTATTTATCAATCACCAACTTATTGACATTCAACTCGCTCTCGACGGCTTCGTTGACTTCGTTGGCTTTAGTGAATACACGCGTCTTACCGTTTCCTTCAATCACAAGCTCATTCTTGTTAGGACGTAGATGCCTAGTCAGCTCGAATGACTGACCACGGTGTTCGCCCTGCAAAGTAATAAAGCTGCGTGCCTTGCCACAGTCATTCTTAATAACGTCAGCCTTCGTCCCTCCGAACCGGCTGAAATCGTTTGTAAGGGCGGCGTAAGTCGCGTTAATAAACGTTGACTTACCCGCCCCGTTTGCCCCTAGAACCCCAATCATTCCGGACTGAAGCTCTACTTGTAAGTCCTCGTGAGGACCAATATTCTTCAAAACCACTTTGTTAATCTTCATTTAAACCTCACTATCACCTCCCACTCCGCTACGATTGGCTGCTTGAGCTTCACGTGAAGCGGCTTGGGTCCGTGTTTCTTTTGGTATTTGTTTACGTCAATTTCTGTATCAATGGGGACCACACGATGGTCATCCATACTGCGTATATAGCCCGCAGGTCTCACGCTTAAGTGATACGGGCGATCCTGGTTATCCATAGCCCAACTGGTGATCGCAGCAGTGCAATCCTCCACGAGCCAGTGGGATGGGTGACCTCTCCAGTTCGTCCATGTGAACCGCATGCCGTGCTCACGCAATGCCCCTTCGCCTGTTGCATCATCCTGCTGAAAACTTGGCAACCGGAACCATGACATCCAGCGACTACTGCTCAAGGAGGCATGCACAAGTTTCCTTGACCAGTCCTTGTTAGGGACATGTTCTAGGAAGTGCCAGGCCAAATAAACCTTCGCCGGAGGCAATTCTTCAATCGCGCCAGCGGTGGCCAGATCAGCAATACGAAATTGCATCTTACGGCCTTCAACCTGAGCACGATACTTTTCACCTTCCGCCCTCTCGTAACCCACGCACTTACGGATGTCTATTGAATTAAACTCCTCTCGTGTTAGATATGACGGAAGCGGCTTGTTGTTCTGCTGATCAAGATGTCTCTTGCTAAATTGCAAAAATTCAATCGTCGCATTTCCCATCTTGGTTCCCAAGTCTACGATGTCTAACTCATGATCCCTCATTTGTTTGCTCCTTAATCCATTTTTGTAATACCTGCTCCGGCTCTCCGCCGGCCAACAACGCGGTGGCCAGCCCGTAGATAAGTGGCTTCTCCTTCTTATCCACGGCGCTATCTAAACAGTGTATCATCTGAAGTCGATCTTCTGCATCAACGTAGTCTAAAAGCTGGGGCGCGTCTTCCAACTTGTGCTTAACAGGCTTGAAGAATATGTGGGCGTTTTCATTGACGGCCTTCGTTACTTGAGCCACCCCTTTATGGTCCTCCGGATCGTGCGTCAACCAAACAAGCGGCTTCGCCACATCCTTGGTAAACCCGGCCGCCTTGTTATAAGCATAAGCCAGGCTCAACTGAGCCTCCAGCAGCTTAACAGCGGGCGACAGCGCGTCCTTTACCAGGGAAATATCGATACGACGCCGGGTAAGCAGCGGGCTTCTTTTGGACTTGAGCGGGCCTTTCTCCGGTAGATCCAGCAGATACACGTACTTATCTACCGGCTCAGAAATAGACCGCAGGTGCGTGCTTCCCGGGCTGATAACCGATAGGTTGCCGAACTTCCGGCAGACTGACTCGTGATAATCGCCAGTAATCAAAAGCTTGACGTTCTCAGGGACGTCCGCAAACTCTCCCTGCGGGTTGCCAATATTACCCATCAAGTCTTTCCAGACCTGGTGGCAAATTAGGATATCCGCACTTAGGGCTGCCTCGCTCTTCAGAAATTGCTGAAGACCAGCCTCGTCCCTGTAGTCGCAACCAGCTAAACGCCAGCCGTTAATAGAAACAACCCCTGCGCCATCAGGACTCAGATGCACTGCACCGCTTTCAATGGACATCCACGGAGTAGTCTGTAGCTCGTGCTGTCCCTGGTTGTAATAAACCGCGATATCGTGATCCCGTAAATTCTTTATTCCAGCCAGCAGCTGGTATACTGGTTCTGACTGATTTGTTTGTTTATCCAGGATGTCTCCAGCCATAATCACGGCGCTACAGCCGCGCGCGATGGCTAGCTCCTGGATTTGACTCCAAGCACAATAACTGTCACCTTCAATAGGTCGGTGCTTCCATATACGATTTGACAAATGCAAATCGCTTGTAACTAAAACTTTCATGTTTCACCCCCTTCAAGGAAGAAAAAAAATGTCTAAAACACACGGCGTTGCCATGCCTATCTCCGAGTTGTGCGACCGCCTAACGATTGCTCAACTAAAACTGGAAAGGTTGTCCGATGACGAACTTGATAAGGTAGCCCTACAAAAACAAATTGAGTACTACGAGGGAGGCCTTAATATGAACGACCCCAAAACCGTCGCGCTGCTCCTAGCTCTTCACGAGATAAACGGAAAGATGTGGGATGCAGAGTACGCAATACGAAAAGGACTTGACGACGAGCTTGGACTAGAAGAAATCGGTCGACGAGCCCTTAATATCCGTGATTTAAACCGAGAACGTGTTTCCATCAAAAATGATATCACAATCTTAGCCGGACAGCCTGAGTTCGCGGACTGTAAGATGAACCACGCAAGCAGCTAACCCTCCAAGATCCCTTCGCTGGTCAACCCGAGCTCTTCGACTTTCGCGATAACGTCGTCTTTGTAATAGTTAGCTGAATCGTCACCTTGAAAAACTACCTCATGGGTATCGACCAAGTTCGGATCCAATTCCATTTGGTGAGCAAGAGAGCTAATAAGCTCGTCCATAGCGTGCCCCAGTCCGATGAAACCTCCGCAGGCATCCACCTGGCGCGAAGTATTAGTGTTCCAACTTACGCCGGGAGTCTTGCAATTTGGGCAACACCCAGCTTCGTGAACGTCTTCATACTTATCCACCTGGTACCACCAACAGTCACCAGCACACCATTGGTTGAACGTCTCAATTGTTGCTCGCGCTGCGGCGGACCAACCAATCCATTTGCCCAGGGACCCCCCTGTTTCCGTGTACAGCAAACCTGCGACTGTCGTAGTGTCCCACTTGCAGGTGTGACCTTCGCCCCTTAAAGACCACGACTCTCCGTGGTGGCGATAACAGGATAAAACCCAGTAGTTTTCTCCTTCTATTCGAGAGTCATCCTTCTCAAACTCAGCCAGCTTGTCTACTAATTCCTCCCTGCTGTTAAACCCATTAATCATTGAAAAGCAGTTACCATCAACTGGACTTTCAACGTCGTCGTCGTGCTCAAGTCGGATAACTAACTTGAGCTTTTCCTCTATTGCTACATTCATGTTATGCCTCCACGTGAAAGAAAAATACTTGAAACAGTCGCGAATCCGTGACGTCTTCGCCAAAATAGGAACTCGCACTGTGAATAAATTTGCCGTGCCATAGCACCAACCGGTTAAACACATTTCCAACTTTATCTACAAGCTCCCACTGAGTGGGGTCGCGTAGATGCTCCCCGTCTTCGCCAAAAGTTAGTGATGAGGTAACGTCCTCGCGCATGAACCGTTCGCCCGAGTTCTTGCTCTTCCATAGGGATGTGCCGCTGCTATGAGGCGCATCTGGCGTCAGGTACAAAACCCCGGCGTAGTCTTGATCATCTACATGGTACACAATATCCTGGTGCTTATTGCACCATTGATAGCACCCGTTCACGCCGGTATACCAGCGATTAATCGGGCGACCTAGCAGTCGCTCAAACGAGGTCTTGTACTCTGGGTAAGGGTAAGACTCTTTGGAGCGCAGCCCGTAACTGCCCTTATGTGCATACTGAAGACCGAGAGCGAACTCGCGGTGCTCCATTGGGTTCTTGATAAAGTTATCAACAATCACTACACCGGGGTACGGGTTTGCCAGCTCAATACTGGGATGTCCAAGCTCCATGTCTATCTCCCTAACTCAGTAGTTAATGTTCCAGTGTCGTCAGACTCTCTGTCGACCTCTACATAAGCGTGAGTTTCAACCCACACCCGAGCACCGCAGCCGAGCTTCCTGTCCTTGGGCTGCATTATGGTACAAACGACATTACCGTCCTTGTCACAAATGCGGACTTCGTGCCCGTAAACGTTTTCCTTGCCACGCTTCACTGTGATAACCGGCTCATGCCCGCAGCCTGTTCCCAGTCTAATCTGCTTGAGATTTTCCCGGATAGCTGGCTGAGAAACATGAATACGACAAATGCGAGGACGCTTTTGTTGGTACTTCATCTCGGTATCATCCTCAGTGATAGCGGTTTTAGCCGCGGTACGGTTTACCACGACCTTTGTTAGTTTTGGTTGTCGTCTGACTTTATTCGTCGTCAGTCCCGTGGAAGAGGGCGTCGAAATCGATATCTTCGTCATTGTCATCGTCTCCGTTAAATAAGTTGCTAATTTCCCCAATCTGGTCTTTTAACAAAGCCAGCATGTGTTTGCGTTGCTTCTTGACAAGATCTGCTTCCTTAGCTTCACGCTTCTCCGTGTCTAGGAAACACAACGACATCAGTAACGCTGATGTTTTCACTATTCCGATTCGATGGAATATGGCAGGTTTGGATACCCACTCTACCTCCGTCTCGTAGTTGCGAACGATCGTGTCATACTTCTCCCGAATCGCGCGAACCGCTCGCCAGGACATGTACATGTCCGGGACACTCAGGTGTAAATATCTGTCGGAATCTCCGGCAGGATAACGTCCAAGTGCCGGAACAAACGGATCTTCAGGTGCTCCCAGTTCGGAAGCCATCATATTTGCCCATTCCCGCTGGTTAAGCGTCCAATCATACAGCTCTGTCAATGCGTGATAAAGTTGTGACGGGCTTGTGCTGAACTTGGGGTATGGCGGTGAGTCAATAATGTCCACTATTTAGTCTCCATTGTCTTGTAAGGGTTTATTCTAAGCAGTCTGTGCTTTGAAAACCCTGATTTTAAATTTGAAAAAAGTGTCAGATTTCGTTGCGAAAACAGCTGCAACCAAGGCAGCTGGTAAGACCCCGACAAAACCCGAATCACATTCGTAAGTGATGTAAACGGTAACTCAGTCACTTCGTACGTATCCCGGTTACTTGCGGGACCACGTCGCAATAGCTCTGATAGTACGTCTACATCTTTTGGAACAACCTGAACAAGGTGGAACACATGTTCCAGTCCAGATGCTCGCTTATCGGCTTCTTTTATCTTTAAATCCTCCTCGTCTTTAACGGGGAAGGGTGTTACGGTCTGTGTGGTTACCAAGGCCTTGCACCACTGGTGAGGCCCACGGTCACGCCTAAAGAACGTAAAGTCGCTATGGCTGGCATCCGAGATATAGCGGATGGCCACGATTTTATAGCCTTTCCATTGAGCTCTAGGTATTTCTCGAATCGCCTCATAAATTGGGATCAGTCTCCTCCGGACGTAGCACCAAGGACAAACGAGAGGATTGTTACAAAACCTTGTTACGGGCTTCACAAGTAATCCTGAAGGAGGACAGTTGAGCTCATAGGTTCCCGGGTAAGCCCGATCCGGATTTTCGGTAATCCACCGATACATCTGAAATCTAACCTGACCCTGTAATACCTTAGCGCGGTAGACCCAGGACCTTGAGTACTGGTTGTCTGGAAGCGTCTTCAGGATCGCGTAAGTAGTCAGAAGATTCCAGTTTCCTGACTTTTTAGGGTTTTTTATCGTGTGTACGATAGTGGCTTTGGACTTTTTGCCCTGTTTAATACGCATACATGTAATTCTCCTTTGTTGTTTCTACTGATTTACTCGTCGCTATGCCGTATAAAACCGATTTTGGTTACGGCAGCTTTTTCCCCAATACTGATAAAGTCACTAGCGGAGAACCAATCTTTTGTCCTACTCTCTCCACTCCACCATGAACATTCATATGTTACGAAGTTGTCTTCATGGATAGCGATTGTAACAATCTTTGCATCTAGGCTTTCCAGCAGGGCGACTGTTGTACCTATGCTATATACATCAAGGGTATTGGTATTAGTTGTCATTAATTCCTCCGGGGTTAGGTTGAAATGGTGGTCCCGCATCAACATAGTTGCGGGGGATACCATAAACGTACCAATAGTGGTACGTTTATGTTACTCTACTCTCTCTAAAGAGAGTAGGAGTTTGCGGCCATGGAATCCGCGATAAACTACATAAAATTAGATAAACATAATGTGCGCCATGTTCTGTACGCGCACAAAATGTTGTGGAATGTCACGAAACAGAAGACAACCTTCAATTTCGATAGTTATGACCAAGCTAAGAGATACTTTAAATTCTGGAATTTAAGATCACGCAAGCACCCAGGTATCGCTTTTAGGTCAATATTCGGGCATAATGGTGCTGCGGACGGCTACTCTCTCTAAAGAGAGTAGAGTAACATAAACGTACCAATAGTGGTACGTTTATGGTATCCCTAGCAAATCTAACCAATCGGGCACTACAGCTGAGTAAAATAGAAACGTACGCCTTGCTACTAGCTCTGGCGCAGCAGCTCCACGTCCTGTAACCCCGTTGTGGTCGGCATGTAGGCCCCTGACGGCAGCTTGAGCAGACTTCTGAATTCGGGTCCGTATTTCAGCTGGAGGTCCTCCTGGGCCTGCCTGAGGCCTTTTAGCTGCCATTCTTTGGCTGATCCGTAGAACTTCTCTGCGGAATCACCTCCAATTTGCTTACTGTGCTCCAGATAAGCCTGCTGGCACACTCGGATGGCATACCCCGCTTCTCTAGCTCTATGGCAGTAATCGACGTCAGCGCCCCAGCCAGGGGCCCTAAACTCGGCATCCAGTACGCCGACCGTCTCAACAAGCTCGGTACGTATCAGCATGCAAGTGCCGTCGGTGTAGTTAGATTTGGTGTCCTCAGGGCCAATTTCCCAGGGAACCGACCGTTGATTCTCTCCCCAGAACCCGTTGTACTGCGGGGCAACAATTCCCGTGCCCGGGTGTCGCTCCATTGTTTCCACGAGATGGAGTAGAAAACTATCCGGCTGAAAAGACTTGAGGCTAACATCGTCGTTGAGTACACAAACATATTGAAATGACTTGCTGGCCGCTTCAAACAACCCCAGGTTGCAGGAATGCAGCCAATTTAAGTTGCAACCAGTTGAGAACACATCTGCCGCCAAGGTTAACGGCTCCGCAAGCTTGCCCTCGTTATCAGGTATATTCCTAATAACGAGGATTTTATTTGACGCCTTATCCGCGGACAGGTAGTCGCAAAGCTCTACGAGACCCTGGCTTGGGTAAATAGTCGGTATGACTACCAGTACAGATTTATCATTCTCCATCGCCCTGTAACCTATTCGGCAGCTGCAAATCATCCATCAGCTTGGTACATTTCAATATTGTTATTTCACCCAGGTTTGAGATCTCTTGTAGTTCTTCAATCGTTTTCAGAGTTAAATCGCCAACGGTCATTACACCATGATCTTCCAGGGTGTTAACAATCCGTACAGGCAGATCGACTTCCGCTAGGGAGACGGTCTGCCATTTTTCGATTCGATCTTTCTCTTTGTCATCATCCGACATAAAAAACAACCAGTAGGGATCAGCCGGTTTACGCCTCCTGCGTGTATCGGGTCCTCCGTGAATTTCCATTCCGTTAACTCTCCTAGGGTGTTAGCAATTGCCTATTAACGTCTTGTAACAGTGTACCGCATTCAGGTTAGCCGTTTAAGTAACTCTGTTATGTTCGCTACCTTTTTTACCTATCAGGTCAAAGTCAGGTGTAAGTCAGGTCGCTACTGTTTTTTCCTTTTTAAGTGTGGATACCCCACAGAGCTTCTCCCCCGAGGTTTGTGGTGAAAGTTTCACCGGCTCCGGGTCCATGATATATCAAGCCGCCGTTGTGGCTCTGCGTGTAGTAAATCTTAACGGATCCCTCACCCTCGATGTACTTGTGATGGGTAAGCTCATCCGAGTAGGTGTCATGGGGATTAACCCGCTCTTGGATGCCAAGTTTTTCAATAGTGGCGTCCGACGGGAGTATATAGAGGCTGTTAGCGTCTACGATCTCCTGGTACACTTCTCGGTACCGGTTAATATCCACTGCTTGATACCACAGGATTGAAAACCCGTGGAACGTTCCGTCATCATGCAACGTAGCTTTTCGAGCCGGGACTTCAACAACTTGACCGTCCCCCACTGAAAATTCGGTCATATTTTCCACCGGACTAAGCTGATTAATCTTCGTGTCAATCGACTCAGCCAGGCTCTCCGCGAACTCTGTATTCCCCGCCTGCTTCATTGCAATGATGTAACCTACAATTTGACCCATGCGAGCCTTGGCCGCGTCCGTGAACATCACCCGAGGTTTATACCGATCAAACACGTGCTGCATATGGCTGTAGGCAGCCTCTTCAAAAACTGTTAACGCACTATCTTTAGTTGTTGTCGTCATGCTTAGGTTCCTCTGTTTTATTATTAGGTTTAGCTGCGTCGAGCAGCTCCAGCTCAATAGGATAGAAGCAGGCGTCTTCCGTGGCGCCGTCGTTGTAGGTGACTATCACATCTAGCAGCGGTCTGCCCAGCATGCTAATGGAATGTCCTGACACCTCTGCAACTTCTTTTGAATAATCCCGGTGCTTAATCCGCACCTTGTCTCCTGCCTTAAAGCTGTTATTTACTGCTGTCTCTATAGGACAACTCCTCATGTTTAATACTCCTATGTAAAAGTTGACTCCGTCAGCGGGTTTCTCACAAATAACACCTTCATCAAAGGGATGCTACAGAATCCGCTGTTCTCTTCGTACCCTGCCCGCTCCAGGAACTTCCGATCAATCAGCTCAGCAACAAGCTCTGCTGTATAATCATCGTCACGTACGAACACATATCCCGGGGTTTGCTTCGTCGAATGAAGGTTTGTGGATATTGCGTCCTCAATTGGAATCCCCTCGTTATCAATCCCGTGTACGAGTAAGAACTCGCACCCCTGCACAGGGCTGTCAATCAATTCCAATGCTTCGAACAACAGCTCCCCCACTCGGATTGCCCTGTTAAACTTAAACAGCTCGCCATTATTAACTTTATTCATTTTTCAAGCTCCTCATTTAGATTGTCCACTACTATTTGACATAGCATATTTTCCAGGTCCGCGACATCGTCGCCGATGATAAAGCCATTAAACCCTGCAATGCAGGTGATAATGTCTTGTTGAATTTGTTCTCTTGCCTCTGATAAGTTAATCATCTTTAATCTAGTATCCCTTCCCACTAATCAAGAGTAATTCGTTGTTTGTTACTTCGCGCAGGTGTTTAATTAACCCCTCTAGATAATCTATTTGTTCTTTATAGAATACTTGGTCTTCTTCCACTGGGTCGGCATCTATTAATTGCTTTTCGTATTCCTGTCTCGCAACTATCAACTCTATACCAATAGCTTCCAGCGTATTTCTTTGTATGGCGTATGTTTTCCGGCTATCTATGTGTTTTTCAGTCATTGTGGACCTCCAATTTTTCGACGCAACTCGCTGGAACTATAATCGGAGTGTCCTTACTAAATCGACCACAAGCAGTATCAAGCTTTACTTCCAGCTTGGTACGACGTTTGCCGACGACGGTGGCTCCTTTGCCGATCATGTATTTGGGGCTGATTTCCCTTAATACAACCTTGTCCCCAACTAGCAGTTCAGCCATCGTCACAGCAGCATACGCCGAGCGGGTCGCACTCTGTCGATGGCTAATAGCCGCGCGGATTGAATCCAGCTCAGAGTCATAACTTCCAGAAATAATATCAGCTACAATAGTCATAGTTTTCTCCTTTTTATTTTGCTTATAATCATGCTTCACCGGATATTATCCAATTTGATTTCCGTGTGA
>TARA_R110002051_G_scaffold16330_4_pt1 | contig 35526 bp, 33 predicted proteins | sample TARA_R110002051 | Tara Oceans TARA_R110002051 (sample SAMEA4397023) | marine metagenome | biome: Polar Biome; feature: [MES] marine water layer (ENVO:01000295) within the mesopelagic zone...; material: water (ENVO:00002006), including particulate matter (ENVO:01000060) such as...... | reverse complement strand
GGAGCAGGAGAACTGGAGCTACGTCGCCAGCGCCGACAATCCGCTGGAGAAAAAGGCTGTGCGCCAGTCCTTCGCCAGTTCCTTCCTCTGGTCCGGTGATGTGATCGCGGAAAGCCCGAGCGGCGACTTGCTGGTCGATATCTCCGGCTATCTCACGCGCGATGCGCTGGATGTGAAAGCCACCCTGAAGGGCAACCCCAAGGGTGGTAGCTTTTCTCTGTCCGCAGACCGGTCGATGCCGGATGCGACGGCTGCGCTCGCTTTCCCGGACAATGTGGAATTCGATGCCTTCCTGACCTTCACCAGCGAAGACCCGAAAGCCGAAGTGCTGGCAACCGCCGCCGATGGCCGGGCGATCACGCTGGTCCAGCATGTCTCGCTGGTGCGCCTGCCGGACGACGGCTACACGCCGCGTGCCTTCGATGTGCGCAGCGGCACGATTGATGTGCCTTACTACGACTTCTCCGCGCCGCTGGAAGGCCAGGTGCGCAAATCCTTTGCCCGCCGGTTCCGCCTGCAAAAGCAGGATCCGGCTGCGGCCTCCAGCCCGGCGAAGGAGCCCATCGTGTTTTATGTGGACTCCGGCGCGCCGCCTGAGATCCGCGATGCGCTCATCGAAGGCGCGTCCTGGTGGGCCGATGCGTTTGCGGCAGCGGGCTTCCCGGATTCCTATCGTGTGGAGGTCCTGCCCGAAGGCGCCCATCCGCTCGACATCCGTTACAATGTGATCCAGTGGGTGCACCGCCAGACGCGCGGCTGGTCCTATGGTGGCGGGGTGTATGACCCGCGCACGGGCGAAATGCTGAAAGCCAATGTCATCCTCGGCAGCCAGCGCGTGCGGCAGGACCGGATGATTTTCGAGGGGCTGGCCGGCGCATCGAAGACGGGCACGGGCGAAGCGGACGATCCGGTGCAAGTGGCCCTGTCCCGCATCCGCCAGCTCGCCGCGCACGAAGTCGGCCACACGCTGGGCTTTGCCCACAATTTCGCCGCCTCCACGAACGACCGCGCCTCCGTGATGGATTATCCGGCACCGTGGGTGAAGGTCAGCGAGAACGGCCAGCTCGACTTCTCCGAAGCCTATGATGTCGGTATCGGCGAATGGGACAAGGTCTCCGCGACCTGGCTCTACGCCCAGTATCCGGAAGGCGCCGATGACGATGCCGAAGGCGGCAAGCTGCTGCGCGCTGCTTATGACAGCGGCCTGCGCTTCGTAGATGATCCGGAGGCACGTGGCACCGGCACGGCCCATCCTTATGGCAGCGTCTGGGACAATGGCGAGGATGCGATTGCCGAACTCTACAACACCTTGCGTGTACGGAAGATTGCGCTGGATCGCTTCGGCCTCGATGTGATCGAGCCAGGAGCGGACACGGCCCGCCTGCGCCAGACGCTGGTGCCGGTCTATCTCTATCATCGCTATCAGGTGGCGGCGGCGGCAAAGTCCGTCGGCGGGTATGAGTTCTATTATTCCCGCCGGGGCGATGGGGGCGGCATGGCGCATGCCGTTGCGCCGCAGCGCCAGCGGGCGGCCCTCGCGGCGCTGCTGGTCACGCTGGAGCCGACCTCACTGGACCTGCCGGATGGCGTGCTGAACCAGCTGACCCCGCCGCTCGCGGCCTTCTCCTACAACACCGGCGGGGCGGAATATTTCCCCGGCAACACCGGCCCGATGTTCGACCTGCTGACCGCCGCCGATACGGCCTCGCAGACAACCATCGATGCGCTGCTGCACCCGGCCCGCGCCGCGCGGCTTGTGGAAACGAGCCGGCGTGACCCGGGCGCGTTGTCATTCGAGGAAATGCTGGCCGGGCTGGAGCGGGAAGTCTTCACGCCCGCGCCGACGCCGCGCCAGGCCGAGATCCGCCGCCGCCAGCAGGCGCGCTTTGTTTCGTCGCTGATTGCGCTCGCAAGTGAACCGGCTGCGTCGCCGGGCGTCACGATGCGGGCCGATGCCTTCCTGAAAGGGATGAGCCAGCGCCTGAAACCGACCCGGCGCACAGATCCGGTCGATGCGGCTGCCCGGGAAGACCTGCAGCGCAAGATTGCTGCGCATCTGGACCGTCCGGCCCCCGCCGCCGCGCCCGGCGTGACCGAAGTCGATGTGCCTCCCGGCAGCCCCATCGGCTCTGGTGCGGGCGAAGCCGGCTGGTTCGACGATCTGGCGTTCGCGCAATAGGAATGTGACGCCCCGCCCCCTTCCGGGGGTGGCGGCGTCGCCCTATGGTGAGGCCCGAACCACAGGCGGAGGGCCTCGCCATGCAGCATTACGCACCCCAGTCGGAACTTGAGACGCACACCGTCTCCAACCAGCCGAAAGCCTTCGGCGATGTCGACCTGTTCGCCTCCGACAAGGCGCTGAAAGGCGCGGTGGAGCAGGCAGGCGGAGGCGCACACGCGGCGAAGCTGTCGGCATTCGGCAAGCGCTGCGGCGCGTTCGAGACGCAGGACTGGTCCCGGCAGGCGCAGGAGAATTTGCCGAAACTGAAAAGCTTCGACCGGTTCGGCCACCGGCTGGACGAGGTGGAGTTTCACCCGGCCTATCACAGCCTCATGTCTCTGGGGCTCGACAGCGGGCTTTCGGCCTCGGCCTGGAATGCGGGCGAGGCGGGCCATGTGCTGCACGGCGCGATGATGATCCTGATGAACCAGGCCGATGCGGGCGTGACGTGCCCGATGTCCATGACCTATGCTTGCGTGCCCGCGCTGCAGGCCGATCCGGAGATTGCCGCCAAATGGGTGCCGCGCGTGCAGGCGGCGTCCTATGATCCGCGCTTCATTCCGGCAGACCAGAAGACCGGCGTGACCATCGGCATGGCGATGACGGAGAAGCAGGGTGGCAGCGATGTGCGCGCCAATACCACCCGCGCGGTGCCGGACGGGCAGGGCGCGTATATTCTCACCGGGCACAAATGGTTCTGCTCCGCCCCGATGTCTGACGCTTTCCTCACCCTTGCGTATACGGATGAAGGGCTCACCTGTTTCCTTGTGCCGCGCTGGAAGCCGGACGGCACGCGCAATGGCATCCATGTCATGCGCCTGAAGGACAAGATGGGCGACAAGTCCAATGCCTCGTCAGAGATCGAGTATCATGGCGCCTGGGCCGAGCGGCTGGGCGAGGCGGGCCGGGGCGTGCGCACCATTATCGATATGGTCCAGCACACGCGATACGACTGCATACTCGGCTCAACCGGCGGCATCCGCGCCGCACTGGTGCAGGCGCTGTGGCACACGTCCCAGCGCCGGGCTTTCCAGAAGGCCCTGATCGACCAGCCCGCCATGCGCGCCGTGCTGGCAGACCTTGTGATCGAAAGCGAAGCCGCCACGGCCATCGCCCTGCGCGTCGGCGCCAGCCTCGATCGGGCGGCAACGGACGAACAGGAGGCGGCCTTCATGCGCCTTGCCACGCCGCTTGCGAAATACTGGGTGTGCAAGCGCCAGCCCGGCTTTGTCTATGAGGCGCTCGAATGCCATGGCGGGGCAGGCTATGTGGAGGAAGGCCCGATGCCGCGCCTCTACCGCCAGTCGCCGCTGAATGCGATCTGGGAAGGCTCCGGCAATGTCATCGCGCTGGACGTTCTGCGCGCGCTCTCGCGAGAGCCGGACAGTCTGGAAGCCGTGCAGGCGGAGCTGAAAAAGCCCCTCGGCCGGCATCATGCCTATGATGCGCATGTCGGCCGTCTTGCCGATTACCTCACCCCCGGAAACCTGCACGAAGGCACGGCCCGCGGCTTTGCCCGCGATGCGGCGCTCGCCCTGCAAGGTGCGGCCCTTCACGAAATGGCGCCGGACTTTGTGTTCGAGGCCTTCTGCGCCCAGCGCCTCAGCAGCGACCGCAATGGTCTCCTCTATGGCGACGTCTCGCCGGATGTTGACCAGGCCCGCCTGATCGAACGGGCCATACCGGCGGTATGATTCCAGTCCTGCAAAGGAAACCGTTTTCCGAAGCGTCCGCAGCCGGTATAGTGGCACCCAAGATGCCTAAAAGAGGCACATTGGGAGGAAACCATGCAGATCGAAACCTTGCCCGGCGTGGGTGCGGAAATCACCGGAATTGACCTGAAGACTCTGACGGATGCGGAATTCGACGCGATCCGCCAGGCCTATGCCGATCACGGCGTCATTTTCTTCCGTGACCAGGACCTGACCGAGGATGACCATATCGCCTTCGCCGAACGCTGGGCGCCGATCAATGTGAACCGCTTCTTTGCCGCCCATCCTGATTACCCGCAGATCGCCATGGTCGCGAAGGAGAAGGAGCAGAAGGACAATATCGGCGGCGGTTGGCACACGGACCATTCCTATGAAGAGGAACCGGCTATGGGCTCCATCCTTGTCGCGCGGGAGCTGCCGGAGCGCGGCGGCGACACGATGTTCGCTTCGATGTACCGCGCCTATGAGACGCTGGACGACGCCATGAAGAAAGAGATTGAGGGCCTGCGCGCCGTTCACTCGGCCAAGCATATCTTCGGCTCCAGCGGCGCGACCTACTACAACACGACCGATGCGGGCGGAAACCGGATCGGCAATGCGGCGGCGGCCGATGTGCTGGCCGACGTGACGCATCCTGTGGTCATCACACATCCGCTGAGCGGCAAGAAGGCGCTTTATGTGAACCCGGCCTTCACCGTGAAAGTCGCCGGCAAGACGGACGAGCAGTCACAGGCCTTGCTGTCGCGCCTCTATGCCCACGCCATGGACAAGGCACATGCCTATCGTTTCCAGTGGCAGCCGGGCTCCATCGCCTTCTGGGACAATCGCTCGACCTGGCACTGGGCGATGAACGATTATCACGGCCACCGGCGCATCATGCACCGCATCACACTGGAAGGCTGTGCGCTGAACTGATGGCGTACCGCGAGACCGGTCAGATAAACTCGACGCCGGTCTCGCTGCCGAACTCCCATCGGCGCATGCAGACGCGCTCGCCGTCGAACAGGCAAGAGGTCAGCACGAACTGTTCCGGAAGGTCCACACCTTCGGCAACAGCGATGCGCGCACCGCCGCACGAGATATCGCGGATCTCGCAAGTCACCCATTTACGCCACCCGATGCGGAGACGCCCGACAGCCTCAACCTGGCAACGGACCTCCCTGCGATCGAGGGCTTCCACCTCAAACGCATACATTCGCCAGACTCCCCTCTGAGCGAAACCCCGCTTAGATGTCAGAATCGGGTTAACAGCTCGCGCGGTTTGTTTGTAAAATTTCAAGGTTGAGTGAGGGGATTTGATGACTGAAGATGTTTCCATTCGGGTCGAAGGCGGCGTTGGCCGCATCACGCTGACCCGGCCGTCGGCGCTGCACGCGCTGAATACGCCCATGTGCGCAGCCATTCTGACAGCGCTTCAGGGCTGGTCTGGCGATGACGCGGTCAACCTTGTCCTGATCGACCATCAGGAAGGCACCCGTGGCTTTTGTGCGGGCGGCGATATCCGCATGCTGGCGGAAAGCGGCGCGGGCGATGCCAGCGAGGCGCGGGCATTCTTCGCTGTCGAATACCGGATGAACGTCGCCCTGGACGAATTCCCGAAGCCGGTGCTGGCCATCATGGACGGTGTCACCATGGGCGGCGGCGTGGGCCTGTCGGTGCACGGGTCTCACCGCGTCGCGACCGAGCGGACACTGTTTGCCATGCCGGAGACGGGCATCGGCCTGTTCCCGGATGTCGGCGGAGGCTGGTTCCTGCCGCGCCTTGCCGGTGAGCTTGGCACCTGGCTCGCCCTGACGGGCGACCGGCTGAAAGGCCAGGACGTGGCCGCGGCCGGCGTGGCGACGCATTTCCTGCCCTCGGAACTCGTGCCGAACCTGATGAAACAGATCGCCTCGGCAGACTTTTCCGTTGGTGCAGCGGAAATGCTGAACGAGATCCTGCGGACGCTGACGCATTCCATCCCGGCAGGCGGGTTCGAGGCGAACCGTGCCGTGATCGACACATGCTTTGCCTTCGAGACAGCCGAAGAGATTGTCTCGGCGCTGGAAGCCGATGGCGGCGACTGGGCGCTTGCCCAGGTAAAGACGCTGCGGTCGAAATCGCCCGAGACGGTGAAGGTGGCCCTGCGCCAGTTGCGCGAAGGCGGGCGGTGCAAGACCTTCCGCGACAACATGCAGATGGAATACCGGATCGGCTGGCGGAAGGTGCAGAGCCACGATTTCCAGGAAGGCGTGCGCGCGGTCATCATCGACAAGGATAATGCCCCCTCATGGGATCCGGCGACGATCGAGGGTGTTCCGGATGAGATGATCGACAAGTATTTCGCGCCGCTCGGCGAAGACGAACTGACGTTCTGAGTCTTAATCAAAGACTGGACAAGCCCTGCAAGTATTCCCGATAGTCTTCAGGCAACAATGTTTGAGGTGTAGCGCATGCGCGGGCAGGTCCTGAAGGCGGATGGTTCAGACGGGCCGGGACTTATTCTCGGGGATGATGGCGTTCGCTACACTTATGAACAGGCGCAGGTGCGGGGTGGCGGTTCGCTGGCGCCCGGCCAGAAAGTGGACTTCATGGGCCTTGGCGACGAGGCGCGGGATATCTATTCCCTCGGCCCCGCGCCGCAAGCCACAGCCCCAGAGCCTGCCCCCTCCGTGGTCTCAGCGCCCGCTGCGGCGGTGCAGGCACCGCTCTCCCAGCCTCAGGCGCAGGCCGCCTCACCGGTCTATGGCAGCAAGCCGCCAGCCGTGCCGGGCGACGGTGTGTGGACCTATTTCATCCGCAGCATCACGAAGAACTATTTCCGCTTCACCGGGCGGGCCCGGCGCCAGGAGTACTGGGGCTACACGCTTTTCAACGTGTTGACCTATGTTGTGGCGTTCATGCTGGACGTTGTTCTCAGCGTCATTCTTTATGGCGGCGACGACTTTGCGCCCTGGCTCACACTGCTCTGGTTCCTCTATCAGATCATCCCGTCGATTGCTGTGACGGTCCGGCGGCTACATGACCAGGACCTTTCAGGCTGGCTCTATCTGATCACCTTTGTGCCCTATATCGGCTGGCTTGTGATCTTTGTCTTTATGCTGATCGACTCCCGTCCGGAGTCCAATGTGCACGGGCCAAGCCCCAAATACGATCCCGCTGCAACGGCGTTTGCCTGACCTCGTCCGGAAGTCCGGCCGATGTGCCGGACGGAACCCGTGCCGTGCGGGCGCGGGCGGATTTCGTGAATCAGAAGTAAAATTGTTTCGTAAAAGTAACGGTTAATCAAAACGGCCGAATATTAACTAACGACTTGCTCAATACCAACATGCTTATCAGTTTATTAGGATAGCACGTGTAGTTCTGTTCAAACTACAACAAAAGTTGAGTGGTGGTTGAAATGATGATTGCTGAATTGCAGGAAACTGCAGAACTGAGCCTGGGCGAGTCTTTCCTGAAGTCTCTCTCTCTTCTTGAACAAGCGCACCGTCGTCTTCACGATGTTGTCAAAGACGATCTTGAACGTGGCGGCGAACGCTCGCTGACAGGCGTCCAGGCGCTGCTGATCTACGAGATCGGCGAGGGTGAGGCTCCGGCTTCGGTCCTGCGTGCCCGGGGTGCTTTTGCCGGCACCAGCCTGTCCTACAATGTCAAGAAGCTGCAGGAAGGCGGTTATCTGATCCAGACCCGCTCTGAAGATGACAAGCGCACAGTCACGCTGCGCCTGACTGAGCGCGGCCTGAAAGTCCGCGCCCGTGTCGCGAAACTCTTCGAGAAGCAGGCCAATGCGCTTGAGCCGACAGCCAGCGTGCGTCCGGACGACCTCTCGCAGCTGAACAAGACCATCACGCGCCTTGAGCGCTTCTGGTCTGACCAGATCCGTTTCCGCCTCTAAGAAGCGGTTCGGTAAATACCCTGGGAGAAAGCCCCCGCCTCGTGCGGGGGTTTTTGTTTTTGGAAATGCAGTTTTCCTGCTTGACCTAAACCTTGGTTGAGGTCCCACAAGGCGGCCCTGAGACGAACAGGGAGACCTCGCCATGACACTGGAACAGGCGCGAATCCGCATTGCGCGGCCTACGGACAACCTTGATGCCCTCCTGCCATTCTATCGCGATGGTCTCGGGTTCAGGGTGCTCTACGAATTCGGTGGCCACGGAAACTTCGACGGCGTGATGCTGGGGCATCCGAACGCGCCATACCACCTCGAATTCACGGTGGCACATGGGCACATCGCAGGGCGCGCGCCGACCGAAGACAATTTGCTCGTCTTTTACCTGCCACAGCGAAACCGGTTCGACGCGGTCTACCGCCGCCTGCGCGCCGCCGGTTTCCTGCCCGTTCCCGCCTTCAATTCCTATTGGGACGACAAGGGCGTGACCTTTGAAGACCCGGATGGATACCGCATCGTCCTGCAGAACGCGTCCTGGGACCTGTAGCGCGTCAACCCCCAGGAGAGTCTGCTGGTCGCTCCCCTCAATCCCTGCTAGCCGAAAGTCATGCGGGGATTGAGGGGAATATGCTTGTCGGCTTTGGCCGTCGCCGGTTCGGCAGAGGCCGGCCCATGGGCGCAGCGGCAAGGGGATATCTATGCGCGCGTCAATCTATCCGCCGAAAGACTGGACGGCGAAGATGGACGCCGCGCGGATCTTTATGGCGAGTATGGCCTCGGCGGCGGCTGGATGGTCACCGGCAAGGCGGAAAGCGTGCGCTATGATGGCGGCACGCAGGATCGCGATGCCTATCGCCTCTCCGCACGGCGCCAGCTCTGGTCAAACAGCAAGGGCTGGGCCATCGGCGCCGAAGCTGCCGTCCTGCACGGCACGACACTGGCCGGCGTGTTCGGGTGCCAGGGGGCGGGCGGCGAAGCGCGCGTCTCCGCCGGACGCAGCGGCGTCTACAAGACCCGCAATTATTACCTCTTCGCTGACGCGGCCTGGATTCATCAGGAAGGCGGATGTGACCGCCAGCGCTTTGAGTTCGGCTACGGCAGCGACCTTGGCGGCAACTTTTTCACGACAGAGCAGGTATGGCTGGAATATGGGCGCCAGTCTGCAAATTCGATCAAGACCGAGACCCAGATCGGCTACCACTTCCCTGCCGCGGACGTATCGGTCGGCTACCGGGAGGAATTCGGCGGCGAGTTCGACGAGCAGGCAATCCTGCTCGCCGTGACTGTGCGCCGCTAACCTTCAGGGCTTATTCGCCCGTGTAACCCGTCTGGGTCATCAGGTAGGCGATGACTGCGGTCCGGTCGTCAGGACGGCGGACACCGGCAAAGGTCATCCGGTTGCCTTTCAGGAAGGTCTGCGGGTTCTCCAGCCAGTGATCGACCTTGTCAGGCGTCCAGATGAAGTCGGCTTCCTTCAGGGCGTCCGAATATTGGAAGCCCTCGGACGTACCGGCTTCGCGCCCGAACAGGCCGTAGAGGTTCGGACCCACCAGCGCGCCGGCGCCTTCTGCCGTCGTGTGGCAGGACTGGCAGAGTTTGAACGTCCGCCGGCCGCGCGCATAGTCGGCCGTGTTGTACGGTGCAGGCAGGCTGGCAAATTCGGGCGAGCCTTCGCTGGTGTCGGCGTCGGCCGGGGCAGCAGTCGGCACGGCCGACGGTTCGGCGGGTGTCTCCGCCGCCGGAGCTGCCGCTTCCGGTGCCGGCGTTGCAGCCGGTGTTTCCGCAGCAGGCGCTGCGGGGGCGGAACTGTCGCCGGAGCCACCGCAGGCTGCGGTCATGCCAGCAAGAACGATAAGAGAAGCGGAAACGAGAGAAAGTCGCATAGAATCAAGGCCTCGGACTGTGATTTCGAATGCATACTGATCCGTCTTGCCCGACAATGCAAACACGCTCAACAGGGACGTGAGATGGGCAAAAAAGACTTTTAAAACAGCATGTTAAGGCGGCCGGGCAAGCATGTTCCGGGCACCGCCCGGACGTGAAAATCCATCGCACCGCACTGATTTTACACAGTTTTTGGCTTATTGCCGCAGGGATGGGCAGGGCGGAGTCCTGCCGCGCGCCGGGGGACAAAACCGGCCCGGCAGGGTAAGATTGAAGCATGGCTGATTCCGTGCGTCCCCGTCCCCAGATCCGCAAACTGCCGCCCGATGTCGTGAACCGGATTGCGGCAGGTGAAGTGGTTGAACGCCCGGCGGCGGCGGTGAAGGAACTCGCCGAGAATGCGCTGGACGCCGGGGCCACGCGGATCGACATCGCGATCGAGGCGGGCGGCCTGAAACGGATGACGATCGAGGATGATGGTTGCGGCATGAGCGCGGACGATCTGCTGCTCGCGCTGGACCGGCACGCAACCTCGAAACTCTCGGCCGGACAGGATGGCCGGGTGGACCTGCTGAACATCCACACGATGGGCTTTCGCGGTGAGGCGCTGCCCTCTATCGCCTCGGTCAGCCGCATGACCATTACGTCGCGCGCCGCCGGAGAAGAGGCGGCCGACATCTTCATCGAGGCCGGGCGGATCGAAGGCCCCCGGCCCGCGGCTTTCACCGGCCGGGGCGAAACCGGCACGCGTATCGAAGTGCGCGACCTGTTCCACGCGACGCCTGCGCGCCTGAAATTCATGAAAGGCGAACGCTCCGAGAGCATGGCCGTGACCGACGTGGTCAAGCGCCTCGCCATGGCCAATCCGCACGTTTCCTTCAGCCTGGAGAACAATGGCCGCAACGTGCTGCGCTATGCGGCGGAGGCCGAGGGCGAAGCCGGGCGCCTGGCCCGTCTCGGTGCCATCATGGGACGGGACTTCCGCGACAATGCCGTGGCCATCGAGGCGGAACGCGAAGGCGTGACGCTGACCGGCTTTGCGGGACTGCCGACGCTGAACCGCGGTAATGCTCAGATGCAGTTCCTGTTCGTCAACGGGCGCCCGGTGAAAGACCGGATGCTGAACGGCGTGATCCGTGCAGCCTATCAGGATTTCCTGGCGCGGGACCGCCACCCGCTGGCGGCCTTGTTCGTGGAACTGGACCCCGAATATGTGGACGTGAATGTCCACCCGGCCAAGACGGAAGTCCGCTTCCGCGATGCCGGGAATGTACGTGGCCTGATGATTGGCGCCTTGCGGCATTCTCTGGCGGATGCCGGGCACAGGGCGTCCACCACGGTGGCAGGCTATGCGCTGGGCAAGGTGCGCCCGGAAGGCGCGCCGACCGGGGCGCTGTTCGCGTCACGGCCCGCCTACAACCCCACCAGCATTTCGCCCGTGCGGGCGCCGTCCAGCTTTGAGCCTGCGCCGCCGCCCGGCGGATGGGCCGAGTCCGCCGAGCCTTATGCGCCAGACACCTATGAACGTGACGTCGCGCCCAGCGCCCGCGTCGAGCCGGAAACGCAGGCCACGGAAGACTTCCCGCTCGGCGTCGCCCGGGCCCAGCTGCACGAAACCTATGTCATCGCCCAGACACAGGATGGCATCGTCATCGTTGACCAACATGCGGCGCATGAACGTCTCGTCTATGAGGACATGAAGCGGCAGATGGCGGCGGGCGGTGTGAAGCGCCAGGCGCTGCTCATCCCCGATGTCGTGGAACTGACGGAAGACGAGGCCGCCCGCGTGGTGGAGCGCGCCGATGAACTGGCCGAGCTGGGGCTGGAGATCGAAGCCTTCGGTTCGGGCGCTGTCTGCGTGCGCGCCACCCCCGCCCTGTTCGGGGAGATGGACGCCGCAGGCCTGATCCGCGACCTCGCCGACGACTTTGCCGAATATGATGCGGGCCTCGTCCTGAAAGAGCGGTTCGAGGAGGTCATGGGCAACATGGCGTGCCGCGGGTCTGTCCGCTCGGGCCGGCGCCTCAATGGTGAGGAAATGAATGCGCTGCTGCGCCAGATGGAGGCGACGCCCCATTCCGGCCAGTGCAATCATGGCCGCCCGACCTATGTGGAGCTGAAGCTGGCCGACATTGAAAAACTGTTCGGACGCCGCTGAGACATGACAAAATTCGAAGCCCTGATTTTCGACTGCGATGGCGTGCTGGTCGACTCCGAAGTCATCGCCATCCAGTGCGAGCGGGAAATCCTCGCTGGCTGGGGGCTGGACTATGCGTTCGAGACCTTCGTCCAGCGCTTTGTCGGCCTGCATAACCGGGACTTCCACAATGCCATCGCCGCCGATGCGCAAGCGACCGGACTGACGCTGCCGGAGGATTTCCGCACAGCGCTGCACGCCAATCACTGGAAGCGGTTCGAAGCAGAGCTGAAGGCGATTGATGGCGTGCTGGATGCCGTCGCCGCATTCCCTGGCCTGCAGGCGGTCGCGTCATCTTCTGAAGCTGACAAGCTGGTTCGCAAGCTGGAACTGACCGGCCTGCACGAGACCTTCGCGCCGCATGTCTTTTCGTCAGACCTCGTTGCAAATGGCAAACCCGCGCCGGACCTGTTTCTGCTGGCGGCAGACCGCATCGGCGCGCGCCCGGACACTTGCCTCGTCATCGAGGACAGCGTGAACGGGGTGAAGGCCGCGCGGGCGGCGGGCATGACGGCCTGGGGTTTCACGGGCGGCGGCCATGCCGATGCCGGGCTGGCCGGGCGGCTCACCGAGGCCGGAGCACATGGTGTGTTCGCCTCCCACCGGGAGATCGCGGACGCGCTGTCAGGCTGACTTCAGTCAGGCTTTCGGGAACACAGCCTTCAGCGGAGCCCATTCGGCTTCGTGGGATCCTTCGAAATTCGGCTTTCCCGGCGCTGTCAGCTGGCCTGTGGGCCTGGTGTAGCTGTTGATCTTGCGTTCCGGGTTTTCGCGCCACTGGATATTGAAGGCCCAGTATTTCGGGAAGAAGTAGAGTTTCGAATAAGGCAGGTGATCGTGGATCCACCAGGCCAGTTTCTGCCAGTCGCCTTCCTCGTGAAACGCATCATAGAAGGCCGGAACGATGATGCAGGCCGTTGCGCCCATGTTCCCGTCGGCATCGCGCCGGTCCCAGATATGGGCGGCGTGGTTGCTTTCATTGGAGCCGCAATTGTAGCCCTTCTTGTTCTCGCGCTGCATCTGGTTGCCGAAGCCGTTGACCTCCGACGACCGGTAGGCGGAACGGATGGCGATGCGGCCGAACACACCCTGAAGCGGCTCAAGCAGTTCGGTGCACAGCTTCGTGCCGGCGGCGATGGCGAGATCCGGATCGTCGGGCACGTTCGACAGGCCGTGAATGGCCGCGATGTCGGAAAACAGCATATCCCGCATGAAGAAGCTGTCGGACAGCCGGATGCGGCCGAATTCGGATAGGGCCTCGACGCTCATGGGTGGTTTCATTGCAGTCTCCTCATTGCACGCGGAGACTGCAAATCCGGTGCCGCTTCCGGTTGTTGGCGCTGTTAGTTGCCGGGGGCATCCATCACGGAATAGATTTCCGGTGTGCAGGTGCCTTCGGTGATGCGTTCGCGTTGGAGGGTCAGCGTGTCACCCACGTCCGGCAGCTTGCCAAGATAAGAGCCTGGCACCCAGAACTCCCCCTCTTCCCCCATGAACAGGGCGCCGTCTTCGTCGACCTCCGTGACCGTGCCTTCGATGACGGAAGTCTCATAGCTGCATGGCCCTCCCGCAATCGGGCCGGGATCGTCCGGGCCGCAGGCGGCGAGGCCGGGCAGGATGGAGATGAGGGCGAGGCAGGTGATGAGGCGCATGCAATGGTCTCCTTGCCCGCCACGGTAGCCATTGCGGCCGGGCTGGCAAGACATGGTTTTGAAGACATGGTTTTGGAATTGCCGGTGCCTGCAAAGCGGATTAGGGTTCAGACATGAGCAGGGTATCCAGGGCAATCAATATCGACGATCTGCGCAAATTGGCGCAGCGGCGCCTGCCGCGCATGGTGTTTGACTATATCGACGGCGGGGCGGAAGACGAGCTCACGCTGCGCCGGTCTGTTGATCGGTATGCCGAGTATGAATGGCAATGGAACTCGCTGGTCGATGTCACGAAACTGGACCCGTCGACCACGCTGTTCGGCCAGAAGAATCCGATGCCGTTCTTCATCTCGCCGACCGCGGCGTCGCGGCTGTTCCATCCGAGGCAAGGGGAACTCGCCGTTGCCCGCGCGGCGCAAAAGGCCGGCATCGCCTATTCCGCCTCCACGCTGGCCAGCCAGACCCTGGAAGACATCGCCGCCGCTGCGCCCGACGTGCCGAAAATCATCCAGATCTATGTCTGGAAGGATCGCGGCATCGTGCGGGAGTTTCTCGCCCGTGCGAAAGCGGCAGGGTTTGTGGGCTGTGTGCTGACGGTCGACGCGGCGGTGGCCGGTTACCGCGAGCGCGATCCGCGCAATGGCTTCTCCATCCCGCCGAGAGTGAATTCGAAGACGGCGACGCAGGCGCTGGCAAAGCCCGGCTATCTCTGGGACGTGTTAACGGGCTCGAAGATTGGCCCGGCAAACTTCGCGCAGCAGGCAGGCGGCGGCGACGTGATGGGCACGATCAACAATTTGTTCGACCGCACCATGACCTGGAAAGACGCCGAATGGATGGCCAGTGAATGGGGCGGCCCGTTCGCGGTGAAAGGGATCGCGACGGTCGACGATGCCGTGCGTGCCGTGGACCATGGCGCCAGCGCTGTGTGGTTGTCCAATCATGGCGGGCGCCAGATCGACACGTCCGTGCCGGTGATCGACCTCATCCCGGAAGTCCGCGACGCGATCAATCCGAAGATTGAGCTGATCGCCGATGGCGGCGTGCGCCGGGGCAGTCATGCACTGAAGCTGATTGCCCGCGGGGCGACCAGCGTGGCCATCGGGCGGGCCTATCTCTACGGGCTCGCAGCGGGCGGCGAAGCAGGCGTCAGCCGGGCCATCCAGATCCTGAAGGATGATGTGGAGCGCGGCCTTGGCCTGTTGGGCGTTCCCCGCCTGGCCGATCTGGACGGAAAGCTGCTGCGCCTCAGACGCTGACGACGCGGTTCGGGTTCATGATGCCCTTGGGGTCCAGCGCCGTCTTGATGGCGCGCATCGTGTCCGTTGCGGCCTGCGGGCGCAAATTCGCCAGCTCGTCGCGTTTCAGCCGGCCGACGCCATGCTCGGCAGAGATCGAGCCGTCGAACTCCATCACCGTGTCGTAGATGATCCGTGTCAGCGCGTCGAAATTCTCGCGTAGGCCGTTCTTTTCCGGCGGTTCGATCACGGAGTAATGCAGGTTGCCGTCGCCGACATGGCCGAAGATGACGAAGTCTGCGGTCGGCAGCTTGTCCACGATGCGGCCATTGCAGGTTTCCATGAAGGCCGGGATCTTGCTGACCGGCACGGAGATGTCCTGGTTCAGTGAGTTGCCATAGGCGCGTTTGGACAGCGGGATCGTCTCGCGCACCATCCACATGGCTTTCGCCTGGGCGAGGCTTTCGGCGATGGCGGCGTCCTGGATCAGGCCTTTCTCGAATGCGGCTTCGAGGGCGGTCTCCAGCGTCTTGCGCGCCATGGCTTCATCCGAGAAGGACACTTCCATCAGCACGCGCCAGCCAAGGTTCGACGGCAGCGGGTCGCGCGTGCCTTCGATGTCGGCAATCACCATCTCGACCGCATTGGCCGGGATCATCTCAAAGCTCGTCACGGTGTCGCCCGCCATTTCGCGGACATGAGCCAGCAGCGCGATCACATCCTGCGTGGTCTCCACCGTCACCCAGGCCGTGGCGCGTTGTACTTTGGGGAACAGTTTGAGCGTCGCGGCGGTCACGAGGCCGAGCGTGCCTTCGGCGCCTGCGAACAGGTGCTTCAGGTCATAGCCGGTATTGTTCTTGCGCAGGCCCGACAGGCCATCCCAGATCTCGCCGGACGGCAGCACCACTTCCATGCCCAGCAGCAGGTCGCGCATCATGCCATAGCGCAGCACGTTGACGCCGCCTGCATTGGTGGAGATCAGCCCGCCGATCGTGGCCGTGCCTTCGGAGCCGAGCGACAGCGGGAACAGGCGGTTCACCTCTTCGGCGGCGGCTTGGGCGGTGACCAGCGGGGCGCCCGCCTCCACCACCATGGAATTGTTGAACACGTCCACGCTGCGCACCTTGTTCATGCGGCGCATCGAGACACAGATCTCGCCATGCGGCACACCTGCATCGACAAGGCCGGTATTGCCACCCTGCGGGCAGATCGCGACGCCGTGCTGGCTGCACAGTTTCACCAGCGCGGCGGCCTCTTCCGTGCTGGCCGGCTTGGCCACGATGGGCGTGTCACCCTTGATGAAACCGCGCCACGCCTGCGCGTGTTCGGACAGGACGTCCGGATCTTCGGACCAGCCCTGTGGGCCGAGCAGGTCTTTCAGGGCGGCGAGGAAGTCTGGGGGCAGTGTCTGGGTCATGAATCCATTTTACGCATTTCTGCGGCGAGCGCGACACCGTTTTCCGTCGCATCCAGTGCGTCGATGACCCCGGCGCGTGCGCTGGCGGGTTTGTCCTGGTTCAGTTTGGCGATGCCCTCGAACCGTTCCGGGCGCAGCTCGAACGCGACGAGGCCGCGATACAGCGCCTCCAGCCGCGCGGGCGTCATCTTGGCCGTTTTCCAGATGGGTTTCGGGGCGAGGCCGCTTTCGAAATGGTCCGAGAGGTCGTCGATCAGCTGGCGCATGGCGGCATCGTCCAGCCGGGTGACCAGGCCGGCGGCCTCGACGGAGATATAGTTCCAGGTCGGCACCTGGTCGTCGATGCCGTACCAGTCCGGCGAGACATAGGCATGCGGGCCGGTGAACACGGCCAGTGCCGGGCTGCCGGCCAACAGGGCTTTGGTCACCGGGTTGGCGACAGAAAAGTGGAAGCGCAGCGACAGGGGGCCCCCTCCCCCGGAGGGAAGAACAGGGGCGTGCGCCGCGACAGGCTGGCCATCGCTCACCGCGCTGATCACCGCGAAGGGGTGATCCAGAACGCGCTGACGCAGCACGGCAGGGTCTGTGACGTGAAACCGGCGGGCAGGGTGCATGGCTTGCTCCTAGTCCCGGTGCGCCGCGCGGGCGAGGCGGTCGTTGATGGCCTCGCCGAGGCCTTCGTCCGGGATGCGGGCGACGGCAATGCGGTCATGTTGCGTATCGAGCGTGCGCAGGGCGGCGAAGAGGTTCTTCGCAGCTTCACGCAAATTGCCCGTCTCCGAAAGATTAAGACCGGAGTAGGGTGTCTCACCAAAGGCGAGCCACCCCTCGCCCGGCTCTGGCGCCTCGGCATTCAGGCGGATGCGGGCGTTCGGGGCGTAGTGGCTTTTGAGTTGTCCGGGGGCGGAGATTCCATCTGCTTCCTCGCGGGCGATGAGTGACGCGCCGAGGGCGGCCTCAAGGGCAGGCGTTTCCAGCGCGCCGGCGCGGAGCAGGACAGGGCGCTCGCCTACGAAGCTGACAATGGTCGACTCGATGCCGCGCTCACATGGGCCGCCGTCGAGGATCAGGTCGACCTTCCCGTCCAGATCCTCTTTGACGTGTTGCGCCGTCGTGGGGCTGACATGGCCGGAGCGGTTGGCAGACGGCGCGACCAGCGGTTTGCCGAAGGTCTCGATCAGCGCGCGGGCCCCCGGATGGGCCGGCATGCGCAGGGCAATCGTGTCCAGCCCGGCGCGGGCGATATCGCTGACGGTGCCGGTTTTCGCGACCGGCAAAACCAGGGTCAGCGGCCCCGGCCAGAACTTCGCGGCAATCTCGCGGGCCTGATCGGAGAACACAGCCTCCTGCTCCGCCATTTCCATATTGGCGACATGCGCGATCAGCGGATTGAAGCGCGGGCGGCCCTTGGCCTCATAGAGGCGGACCACGGCATCCGGATTGGCGGCATTGCAGGCGAGGCCGTAGACCGTCTCTGTAGGCATCGCCACGAGGCCGCCGCCGCGCAGATGCATGGCGGCGAGGCTGAGCGTTCCCGGCTGGATGGGCACGATGGCGGTCATGGAGCGCGCCTTAGCACCCGTCCCGCCCGGCAGGAAGCCGCCGCCGCATTATTCCCGGCGGGTGGCGGTGCCTTTGACGGTGACCGTGACGTCGTCGCTCACCCAGTCTCCGCCGGGGTCAGACTGCTGGCCAAGGTTCAGGCCCGCGCGCGAGAGCGTGGTGGTGCCCTCGAAGGTGGCGGTGTCGCCCTCGATCATGAGGCTGAAGTCGAACGGCACGTTGACGGCCTGCTCCTTCACCAGCAGCGAGGCTTCGGCGGTGTAGCCGCCATCCGGTGCGGCCGCGAAGTTGATCAGGCTGACCTTGACGACCGGATACGTGCCTGTGTCGAACCATTCGCCGCTTTGCAGCGTGTCGTCATAGAGTTTGGTGCCGGTCTGGGCCGAGCCGGGCTGGACCTCGACCGTGACGGCGGAGCCTTCCAGGTCTTCCGGGTCGAACAGGACATTCGCATTCCAGCGCGAGAAGGTGCCGGAGAACGGCTTGTTCTGATAGGTGCCGGCAAAGGCGATCTCGGAGGTTTCGCCGTCGATCTCCCAGTTGCCGGCGTCCGCGGGAACTGTGCCGGTCGATGCGGGGCCTGCCGGTGCGGGGGGCGCGGACTTCATCAGCGGCACAGCGGCGATGATCGCAAACAGGAGGGCCGCGCCGCCGAACGCGATCGCATAGCCTCTGGGTGGCGGGGGCGAATGCGGGCGGCCGAACAGGCCGGGGATCATCCGCTTGAACACGCCTTGTTCCGCGGCAATTTCATGCTTCACGGCGCCCGCGACATGCAGGCCAAGCAGCACGATCAGGACCCAGGCGCCCTTGGAGTGCAGGAATTCCACAATGTCGTGGACCACCCCGCCCCGCAGGCCTTCTGTAAACGGAAGGTGGGGCCAGCTGACCGTGCCGAACAGGACGGTCGAGACCTGAAACTTGGACGTCGAGACCAGCAGCCAGCCGAGCAGCGGCAGGCCGATCATCAGGGCATAGAACCCGATATGAACACCGTGGGAGAGGCGTTTCTCCCACGGCGTCATGTCGTCGGGCAATGGCGGCGGTGGATTGCGCCACCGCCACAGCACCCGCGCCACGCTGAGGAACAGGATCGCGATCCCGATCGATTTGTGCAGCTGGAAGCGGGCTTCATTGTCTTCCATGTTCCATCCCAGCCAGATCATGAACAGGATCAGGGCCGCGATCGCCCAATGGAGGAGGATCGCGACGACTGTGTATCGATTGGAGGATGGAGCATGCATGGAATGAGGCCTTACTCAGATTCGCTGGCGTCTGCTGCCTTGGCGAATTCTGTTTCGATCAGCAAGTCCACCTCGTCGCTGAGGCTCGGCACCATGAAATCGAGGCCGAAGTCGGAGCGCTTGATCGTGCCTGTGGCCGAGAAGCCCAGGCGAGGCGAATCCGGTGCCCATGGGAAGCTGGCGGTGCCATTATAGGTCACGTCCAGCGTCACCGGCTTGGTGACACCGCGGAAGGTCAGGTCGCCGGTGACGGTGCCGGTATTGGCGCCGGTCGCGGTGACATCGGTGGACTTGAACGTGATGGCCGGGAAGGCCGTGGAATTGAAGTAGGTCTCGCTCTCGGAGATTTCCTGGTCGAACGTGTCGAACGGGCTGTCCGGGTGGCCAGCCTTGAAATCAAACGGGTAATCGGTCTCGACGGAGGTCGGGTCGACCGTGATGTCCAGCTGGCTGGCCGACAGGTCTTCCGGATCGAAATCCAGCGTCCCGGAAATGCCGGTAAAGCGGGCGGTGTAGTTGGACAGGCCGAAATGGCTGATTTTCCAGGTCAGCGAGGCGTGGCTGGGATCGAGTTCATACGTGCCGGCCGGGCCGAGTTCCGGTGCCGGGGCTTCGGCAGGGCCTGCCGTGGTTTCAGCCGCGGCCGTTTCCGGGGCAGCTGGGGTTGCTTCGCTGCTTGCCGGGGCGCCACAGGCGACGAGGGCAATTGCAGAAACGGAAAGGAGGAATGTGCGCATGGGTGTTAGTGCCTTTTGTTGCTCAGGTTGCCACACAGTATAGTGCGCCGCTGGACAGTCGCCACAGGTGCGCTAAAGCCTGCGCCCAATATCACTTATGCACTATCGGAGATAAATTGATGGCCTATGAAGCCCCGATCCAGGACATGGCCTTCGCGCTGCAGTCGGTTTCCGGCCTGCCAAAGCTGGAGGGCCTGCCGGGCTTCGAGTCCTACGATCCGGATCTGATCGCACCGATTCTGGACGAGGCCGCAAAGCTTGCCCGCGATGTGCTGGCGCCGCTGAACCAGCCGGGCGACGCGGCGGGCGCTGTGCTGACAGAGGATGGCGTCAAGGCTGCGCCCGGCTTTGCAGAGGCCTATGCCCAGTTCCGTGAAGGCGGCTGGATGGGCCTGTCGGCGCCGGAGGAATGGGGCGGACAGGGCCTGCCCAAGACGCTGGCGCTGGCCGTGATGGAGATGGTCCACTCGGCGAATATGGCGTTTGGCCTCTGCCCGATGCTCAGCTTCGGTGCGATTGAGGCTTTGCTGGCGCATGGCACCGACGCGCAGAAGCAGACCTATCTGCCGAACCTCGTCGCCGGGAACTGGACCGGCACGATGAACCTGACCGAGCCGCAGGCCGGCTCCGATGTCGGCGCATTGAAGACCAAGGCCGTGCCGAATGATGACGGCTCCTACGCGATCAGCGGCCAGAAGATCTTCATCACCTGGGGCGACCATGACATCGCCGAGAACATCATCCACCTGGTCCTGGCGCGCCTGCCGGATGCGCCGGCCGGGTCGCGCGGCGTGTCGCTGTTCCTGGTGCCGAAATTCCTCGTGGGTGAAGACGGCAGCCTCGGCGAACGCAACAGCCTGAAATGTATCGGCCTGGAAAAGAAGATCGGTATCCACGCCTCCCCCACCTGCGTGATGGAGTATGACGGCGCCACGGGCTGGCTGATCGGCGAAGCCAACAAGGGCCTGGCCTGCATGTTCACGATGATGAACTCGGCGCGGCTGAATGTCGGCCTTGAGGGCGTTGCCGTGGGCGAGGCGGCTTATCAGGCGGCGTTCGAATACGCGCAGGAGCGCAAGCAGGGCAAGGCGCCGGGCGTCGATGGCCCCGCCCCGATCCTGCACCATGCCGATGTGCGCCGTACCCTGACGACCATGCGCGCCCGCGTCGCAGCAGCCCGCGCCATCTGCTATGCCTGCGGCGTTGCGGCAGACCTTGCTGATGCGGCGACAGACGAGCAGGCGCGCCACGCCGCCAAGCTGCGAGAAGACCTGCTGACGCCGATTGCCAAGGCGTGGTCCACCGACATGGGCGTCGATGTTGCCAGCCTCGGCCTTCAGATCCATGGCGGCATGGGCTTCATGAACGAGACACTGGCAGCCCAGCTCTATCGCGACTCCCGTATCGCGCCGATCTATGAAGGCACAAACGGCATTCAGGCGATCGACCTGGTGGGACGCAAACTGTCCGGCACGAATGGCGAGTCCATGCGCCTGATCCTTGGCGACATCGATGCCACCATCCGCGAAGCCCGCGCGACGAACGAGCCGCAGCTTGTTCAGATTGCGGACCGTTTGCGCGCCGGGGCCGATGCCCTGCGCGAAGCCACCGACTGGATGTTGGCGGCCATGAAAGAACGCGATCAGGACAAGGCGCTCGCCGGGGCGACGGCCTATCTCGCGCTGGCAGGCGACGTGATCGGCGGTCACTTCCTGACGAAAGCGGCTGTCGCCGCGCGTTCCAGCGATACCGGCACCCGCGCCCGCAACCTCGCTCTTGCCGGCTTCTTCGCCGAAACCGCGCTCGCCGAAGCGCCGGGCCGTGTGCCGGGCATCGTCGAAGGCGGCCAGACCTTCCTGGAAGGCAGCGAGGCGTTGTTCGGCGTCTGACCGGGCTTACGCCGATCTGCTGATCGGGGCTGCGCTGTGCGCAGTCATCCGATCACCGGCATGCCCCGTAACAGGGGCATGAAAAAACAACTTCCAGCTCTCGCCGCCCTCGCCCTTGTCACCGCCTGCGCCACCCGGCCGCCCGTGCCGGAGGCCGCAAATGGCGGGGCTTTCATCATCGAACGGGATCTTGCCGGGTCCCATGTGGCCCGGGGCGAGTTCAAGGCCATCACCGGTGTGCACCGAACCTTCACCGCCCAGCTGACAGGCACGTGGGACGGAGAGGTGTTCACCCTCGTTGAAGACTTTGTCTATGATGATGGCGAAACGGACCAGAAAACCTGGAAGCTCGAACGTGTCGCGCCGGGCGAATATACCGGCACCCGCGAAGACGTGGTCGGCACCGCGCGCGGCTTTCAGGATGGCGACGTGTTCCGGCTGGAATATGACGTCCGGTTGCCGTCGGAGAACGGCAAGGGCCGCAAGGTCCGCTTCCGGGATGTGCTGGCAAATGACGTAGACGGAAAAGTTCTGAACACGGCGACGGTCGGCTGGTTCGGCTTCCGCGTCGGGTCTGTGTCGCTGGTCATGGAACCGGCGCAGGACGGTGAGGAATAGGCCCCAAAGAAAAAGGCCGCCTCCCGAGGGAAGCGGCCTTTCTTAACCTGATAGTCCGGAAGGACTATTCGGCTTCGATCGTGTCGACGGCGGTTTTGCCGTTGCGCTTGTCGACTGCCGTGGTGAAGGAAACCTTCTGGCCCTCGGTCAGGATGCGCATACCGGCGCGCTCAAGTGCGGTGGCATGAACGAAAACGTCCGTGCTGCCGTCTTCCGGAGCGATAAAGCCGAAGCCTTTTTGATCGTTGTAGAATTTTACGGTGCCACTAGTCATGGGACACTCCTGTATATAGTGCGGGCCTGCGACATGCGGGCTCGCGGAAGTTCGAGTTTTGTTTGGGAGGTCTCTGAATAAAGCGGCAGGGGTAACCCTGACAGTCCATGCCTGATTGTCCGGCGAAAAGTCGAAACGCTCATTTAGGGGTTTTTCAGCCCGGCACAAGGGTAAACCTGCTTTTCTCTGAAATAAATTATTCAGAATGCTGAAAATTTCGCGCGTTTACTGGGCTTTCAGTCCCGGCAGGGTCAACAGCAATATCACGGACAGGCAGGATCCGCCCGCCGCAATGCCTGCCAGCGGGGCCAGTCCTGCTGTCACAAACGGGGCCGCGATGGCCGTGCCGATGGCGGTCGTGGCGAGGATGAACAGGATCACCAGCGCTGCGCCGCGGGCGTCGTCCCCTTCCGAGGCCAGGATCGCGCGGAAGAAGCCGGGCGGGCCGCGCAGGCCGAGGCCGAGGTTCACAGGCACGAACAGCGCCGTGATGACCCGGGCGTCCGCTGCGCCGTTCAGGCCATAGGCGGTAAGGCTGATCAGGCCCAGCGCCGAGATGCCTGAGCCAAGCAGGATCATCCGCTCCGGCCCGAACATGTCTGCAAGGCGTCCAGCGATGTTGGAGGCCACGACGAAGAAGGCGATGCCGGTCACCTGCATCAGGATGAAGGCATTGAGGCTGAGGCCCAGCGCCTTGGTCATCATCGCCGGGGCGCCGAACACGAAGATCAACAGGCCGCCCAGCGTGAACGCCTGGCTGAGGGCATAACGCAGATAAGTGGGATTGATCAGTAGGCGGAAATAGCTGCCTTCGCCTCGCGTTGGCGGCGGCACCGGCAGGCTCGACCCGAGCCCGCGGACGAGGAGGGCGACGGCAAGGCTGAGCGCGGCGATCACGTAGAACGAACTGGTCCAGCCGAATGCGGCCAGCAGCCAGACGCCGGCGACCGGGGCAAGGGCAGGCACGAGCGACTCGACGCTGCCCATCAGGCCCAGCGCGCGCACGGCGCCTGCCTCGCTGAACATGGCGCGGATTATGCCCGGTGCAAACACGGCGGCGGCCGAACCCGACAGGCCTTGCAGGAACCGCAGGCCGACAAGTGCGGGCAGGGACGGCGCCAGCGCGCAGGCCAGCGAGACGAGGGCATAGGCGATCAGGCTGGAGATCAGCAGGGCGCGCTGGTCGGTCCGTGCGCCAAGCTCGCCGAACAGGATCAGGCCCACGCAGGTGCCCGCGACGAAGGCGGCCAGCACCAGCTGGGCCATGGCTGCGCTGCCGCCCAGCACATCCGGCAGACCGGGCACGGCGGGCAGCACCAGGTCTGTCCCGGCAAGGCCGAGAGTCGTGCCGAGCAGCAGGAGCGCAAAAGCGAGCCAGGGGGTGGAGGCGGTTTTCATGGAGGCGGGCTTATCGGAGAATCCTGCCTGTCTGTCGATGGGGGAAATGTGACAGCGGGGATTTCAGGGCCGGGCTGACCGTATAGATGGTCCATATACGGTGTATATAGGGTGTTCGTGATTGCCTGAGGGGCGGCTTATCCAACAGTGAGCGCGTCGGTTGCGGGGCGGCCGGGGGGCCGATAAGACAGGCGCCAGAAGCGGCAGGAAACCCACATATCATGGCCTGGACAAAGACTTATGAAGGCGCGGAGCCGCTGCGCATCAACAAATGGCTGGCCGAGGAAGGCGTCTGCTCGCGCCGCGAGGCGGATGCGCTGATCCTGAAGGGCCTGGTCAAGGTCGATGGCGAAGCGGCGATCGCCGGGCAGAAGATCGAAGCAGGCCAGACGCTGACCCTGCTGCAGAAGGCGACGCGCCAGCTGGACAACAGGCTGTCGCTGATTTTCCACAAGCCCGAAGGCATCGTCTCAGGCACGCCCGAAGCGGGTGAAATTCCCGCCGTGCGCCTGATTACGGCCGAGACGCTGTCCGGAAAAGCGCACGCGATTCCCGGCCGCTACAACAAGCTCGCGCCGCTCGGACGCCTCGACAAGGACAGCCGCGGCCTGCTCGTCCTGTCGGAAGACGGGGTTCTGGCGAAGGCGCTGATCGGGCCTGAGAGCACGGTCGACAAGGAATATCTGGTCAAGGTGAAGGGCGATGTGACGCCGGACAAGCTGGCCCTGTTGCGCCATGGCCTGGAGCTGGATGGGCGCAAGCTGAAGCCGGCGCAGGTGGACCAGGTGAAGGCGCACGAGCTGCGCTTCGTGCTGAACGAGGGCCGCAACCGCCAGATCCGCCGCATGTGCCAGCTGGTGGACCTGCGCGTGGCAGACCTGATGCGCGTGCGTGTCGGCTCGCTGGAACTGGCGGGCCTGCCGGAAGGCAAGTGGCGCCCGATCAGCGCGCGCGAGCGTGACGCCCTGCTCAGTGGTGCGGCGCCCAGCCCGCGCCCGTCGAGCCCCCGTGCCCCGCGGGAGGCGCAGGACCGCCCGCCGCGCGAAACGCGGGAGCGGCCTCAGCGCGGCGAGCGCCCGGCCCGTGGTGAGCGGCCCGACCGTCCGCCGCGTCCAGGAAAGCCATCCGGCAAGCCGGGCGGGAAAAGCGGTTCGCCCCGCGGTGACCGCAAGCCCGACAGCAGGGAAGAAAAACCCGTCAATCCGATGCGCGGCCCGAAGTTCAAGCGCACGAAACTGGGACCCCGCAAGCGGTCGCCGATCAAATAGCTGACCTTGCGTGACGGCTTGGCGCATTGCTGGCCCGGCCTATTCTGGCGGCATGGACGGATTCACAACAAAGACACCCAAGCGCCCCGGGCTGGACTACCTGCACGGTGAGGCGGCCCCCGATCATGGCGGGATGATGGAGATCACGCCGCGTATCCAGTGGATTCGCATGGAGCTGCCTTTCTCCCTGAAATTCATCAATGTCTGGCTGATCGAGGATGACGATGGCTGGACGATCGTCGACACGGGCATGCCGCTGAAGGAAACGCGGGACGCCTGGAAGGCCATTCTCGAATCGCGCGTTACCCCGGAAAAGCCGCTGAAGCGCGTGATCGTCACGCACATGCACCCCGATCATGTCGGCTGCGCAGGCTGGCTCTGCTACAAGTACGGGGCCGAACTGTGGATGAGCCGGCTGGAATACACGACCTGCCGCATGTTGATTTCGGACACGGGCCGGGAGGCACCGGAGGCCGGGGTCAGCTTCTATCGCAAGGCCGGCTGGGACGAGGCGGCCCTTGATAATTACCGCGAGCGCTTCGGCGGGTTCGGCCGCGGCGTTTCGAAAATGCCGGACAGCTTCTTCCGCCTCAGCGATGGCGACACGTTCGAGATGGGCGGCGAAACCTGGGAAGTGATCACCGGCAACGGCCACTCGCCGGAACATGCCTGCCTGTTCTGCCCGGCGCAGAATATCGTCATCTCAGGGGACCAGTTGCTGCCGCGCATTTCCTCGAATGTGTCGGTGCACCCGACCGAACCGGCGGCAAACCCGCTGCTGGACTGGATGTCGAGCTGCGAGAAGCTGCTCGAGCGCCTGCCGGCGGATGTGCTGGTGCTGCCGGCCCATAACGAGCCGTTCCGCGGCGCGCACAAACGCCTGCGGCATCTGATCGACGGCCATGAAGTGGCGCTGGAGCGGCTGAAACAGCGGCTCGCCGAGCGTCCGCGCAAGGTGCTGGACACGTTCGTCGCGATCTTCGGGCGGAAAATCGCACTGGACGAACAGGGCATGGCAACCGGCGAAGCGCTGGCCCATTTGAACTGTCTGATCTATCGCGGTGAGGTGAAAGCCGAGCCCGGGCCGGACGGTGTCACGCTCTATCATCTCGCTGCCTGACTTCATTCGCAGCCTATTGGCAGTTTTCGGCTTCGCAATCAGTTGGGATTTCGTCTAAGAAAGGCCCCTCTTGAAAGACTATAGCGAGGCCTCGATGGCACGAGATGGCGAAAAGGCCGCGCAGGGCGCCGACGACGCGCCCACAACACTCGCCGACAAGGTGAAGCAGGAATTGAAGGAATGGGGCGCCACGCTGGCCGTGTTCGTTCCGTTGTTCATGCTGTTCTCCGGCCTCGCTTACGAGCAGCGCGTGATCCCCTCCGAAAGCATGGTGCCGACGCTTCAGGTGTCTGACCGCGTGGCGGTGGCCAAGTTCGCCTATGGCTATGACCGTTATTCCCTGCCGTTCAGCCTGGGCCGCTACCTGCCATTGCCGAAGGGGCGCATCTTTGCGCGTGACCCGAAACGCGGCGATGTCGTCGTGTTCGAGCATCCGCACGCCGGCAAGGTGATGATCAAGCGCGTGATTGGCCTGCCCGGCGATCAGGTCCAGATGATCGACGAGCAGGTTTACATCAATGGCGAACCGCTTCCGAGCGAATATGTCCGCTCCGTCCGCTATGTTCCGCACGGCACCAACTGGGTGGCGACGGCGTATGAATGGCGCGAGACGGCGGAAGACGGGAAGAGCTGGATGACCGACCGCCAGGAAGCTGGCGACCGGGGCGACAATACGGTGCTGTTCATCGTGCCCAAGGGCCATGTCTTCATGATGGGCGACAACCGGGACAATTCGCTCGACAGCCGTTTCCTGTCCGGCCACTGCCCGCCGGTCGGCAATGTGGTCGATCGGGCCGGGTGTCCACTGGCCGTTGACCCGAAAGAGGCATCGGTCGGCTTCGTGCCGATGGATCACCTGATGGGACGGGCCGATACGGTCCTGATGAGCTTCTATCGCTGCAAGCTGATGGATGGCGAGAAGTGCCCGAAACGGGTGTGGAAGGGACTGTAGCCCGCTGGAAAGCCGGGATTACTGCCTTGTCGCTTCCGGCCAACCTCGCTAGTGGCTGGAAGTTCGCGGGGCAATTGGCCCTATCGGACTAGAACGGACGGACCGCACGGCGATGCCAGGATCGACATCGACAGCAGGCCGGCGCGGCCCCATCGTGATTTCGCGTCACGGCAAGCCTGCGCTGGACCGCACCGCCGGGCCGCGGCTCGACTGGCGCCAGTACAAGGATTGGTGGGCCCGCTACGAGGAAAGCCCGCTGGCCGAAGGGCAGGTTGCGCCGCAGGCCCTGAAGGACGCGGTGAAGGATGCCGACCTCGTCTTCGCGTCCGGCCGCATCCGCGCACAGGAAACGGCTGCCCGCGCGGCGCCGCACATGACGGCGGAAAATGACCCGATCTTCAACGAGGCCCCGCTGCCGCCGCCGATGCTGCCGCGGGTGCGCTACCTTCCGAAAACGTGGAACATCCTTGCCCGGGCGGCCTGGCTGAACGGTCATGCGCTGGACGGGGAAAGCGTCGTCCAGGCGCGTCTGCGGGCCATGGAAGCGGCGCAGAAGCTGCACGAAGCGTCCGAGGATGCGAAGGTCTACCTGGCCGCACATGGCTGGTTCAATCGCATGATGCGGCCGGAGCTGAAGAAGCTCGGCTGGAAATGCGTCCGCGACGGCGGAGATTCCTATTGGAGTTTCCGCGTCTACGAATACCGGTGAATCCCGGGTCGAAATCGAATTGACAGAGGTTGTGATGGGCCCGGCACGGCTCTAGTGTCCGGGCGATCCGAAACGTGAGGCGACATGGCAGACCCGAAGGAAAAACCCGTCGACAAGATGAGCTTCGAAGAGGCGCTTGCCGAACTCGAAGGCATCGTGCGCCAGCTGGAAGCTGGTGAGGTCGAGCTTGAAAAATCGATCGCCATCTATGAACGCGGCGCCGCCCTGAAGGCGCATTGCGAATCGCGTCTCAAGGCAGCGGAACTGAAGGTCGAACAGATCGTGCAGGGGGCCAGCGGCCCCTCCACAGAACCTGCAAGCTTCGACTAGGCCTGCCATGGGGGAGGTGATCGACTTCGATCTGCGCCTGAAGGAAGTTGCCGACAAGGTGACGGTGGCGCTGGACCAGCTGATCCCGCCCGCGTCCGGGCCGGAGGCAGACCTGATGCGCGCGATGCGTCATGCCGCCCTCGCCAACGGAAAACGCATGCGGCCATTCTTCCTGCTGGAGGCCGGCGCCATGTTCGACGCGCCGGAAAAGTCGCTCCTGCGGGCGGCGGCGGCACTGGAGTGCGTGCATTGCTATTCGCTGGTGCATGATGACCTGCCCTGCATGGATGACGATGATTTCCGCCGCGGCCAGCCCACAGTCCACAAGGCGTTCGACGAAGCGACGGCCGTCCTGGCGGGCGATGCCCTGCTGACACTGGCCTTCAAGATCCTTTCATCCCGGGAGACTCATCCGGACGCCGAAGTGCGGGCCAGGCTGATTGAGCGGCTCGCCGATTCCGCCGGGGCGCGGGGCATGGTGGGCGGCCAGATGATCGACATGCTGGAGAGTGAAAGTCCCCGGGACCTGAACACGATCACCCGCATGCAGCGCCTGAAAACCGGCGCTCTGATCTCCTACGCAACCGAGGCGGCGGGAATCATCGGCCATGCGCATGAGCAGGAACGCAGTGCTCTGGCCGGCTTTTCGAACGATCTCGGCCTGGCCTACCAGATTGCCGACGACCTGCTGGATGCGACCGGCGATGAGCAGGCGGTCGGCAAGGCGCTGGCCAAGGATGAAAACGCCGGAAAGGCTAATTTCGTTACGATTCTGGGCATCGACGGGGCCCGCCAGCGGGTACAGCTCCTGGCGGACCAGGCGAAGGAACACCTCGCAATTTTTCGCGAAAAGGCCAATATACTGCTGCAATCAGTCGATTTTGTTCTTGATAGAACACACTAGACAGACAGAACGCCGTCACCCAGAAGGTCCGACAGAAAGATGACCGACACCAGACCCAACCGCCTGCTCGACGCGATCGACTCGCCCGACGACCTTAAAGGTCGCTCGCGGGCAGAGCTGAAGCAGATCACGAATGAAGTGCGCGAAGAGGTGATTGATGTCGTCTCGGTGACCGGCGGGCATCTCGGGTCCGGCCTCGGCGTCGTCGAACTGACGGTCGCCATCCATTCGATCTTCGATACGCCGAAAGACAAGCTGATCTGGGATGTCGGCCATCAGTGCTATCCCCACAAGATCCTTACCGGCCGCCGCGACCGCATGCGCACGCTGCGCCAGGGTGGTGGCCTGTCCGGCTTCACCAAACGGTCGGAGAGCGAATACGACCCCTTCGGGGCGGCCCACGCCTCGACCTCGATCTCTGCCGGGCTCGGCTTTGCCAAGGCGCGGGACATCCAGGAAGAGAATTCCAATGTCATCGCGGTGATCGGCGACGGCTCCATGTCGGCCGGCATGGCCTATGAGGCGATGAACAATGCGGGCGCCGACAAGTCGCGCCTGATCGTCATCCTGAACGACAATGACATGTCCATTGCTCCGCCGGTCGGAGCGATGAGCAACCACCTCTCTCAGCTGGTCTCTTCGCGGCCGTATCGCGGCCTGCGCCGGATTGCCAAGAAAGTCGTTGCGCCGATGGGTCTCGAAAGCCCGGCCCGGCGCGCGGAGGAGTTCCTGCGCGGCTTCGCCATGGGCGGCACGCTGTTCGAGGAACTGGGCTTCTATTATGTCGGCCCGGTCGACGGGCATGACCTCGATGTCCTGATCCCGATCCTCGAAAACGTGAAGGCAATGCGTGACGGGCCGATCCTGATCCATGTCGTCACGCAGAAGGGCAAGGGCTACGCCCCGGCCGAGAATTCCGCCGACAAGTATCACGGCGTCTCGAAATTCTCCGTCATTACGGGCGAACAATCCAAGCCGAAACCGAAGGCGCCGGCCTACCAGAAAGTCTTCGGCCAGACGCTGACGCAGCTGGCGGAAAAAGACGATCGGATCTGCGCGATCACGGCGGCCATGCCCTCCGGCACGTCGACCGATATCTTTGCCGCAAAGTTCCCTGACCGCCATTTCGATGTCGGGATCGCCGAGCAGCATGGCGTGACGTTCGCCGCGGGCCTCGCTGCAGACGGCATGAAGCCGTTCTGCGCGATCTACTCCACCTTCCTGCAGCGCGGCTATGATCAGGTCGTGCATGACGTGGCCATTCAGAAGCTGCCTGTGCGCTTCGCCATCGACCGCGCCGGTCTCGTCGGCGCTGACGGGGCAACGCATGCCGGCAGTTTCGACATCGGCTATCTCGGCGCGCTGCCGGGCATGATCTGCATGGCGGCAGGCGACGAGGCCGAACTGGCCCGCATGGTTCTGACGTCACTGGAAATCGACGACCGGCCGAGCGCCTTCCGGTATCCGCGCGGCGAGGGCGTCGGCGTGGACATGCCGGAAGTGCTGACCCCGCTGGAAATCGGCAAGGGCCGGGTCATCCGCGAAGGCACAGCTGTGGCGATCCTGTCCTATGGTACGCGCCTCGGCGAAGCGATGAAGGCGGCAGACATGCTGGCCGCGCAGGGCTTGTCGGCAACGGTTGCCGATGCCCGCTTCGCCAAGCCGCTGGACACAGACCTGGTCGACCGCCTCGCGAAAGAGCACGAAGTCCTGATCACGATTGAGGAAGGCGCCACGGGCGGCTTTGGCAGTTTCGTTCTCGAATACCTGGCACGCAGCGGCGGGCTCGACAGTGGGCTGAAGATCCGGCCGATGACGCTGCCGGACGAATTCCAGGACCAGGACACGCCCTACAACATGTATGAGACCGCCGGTCTCAACGCCCGGCATATCGCCGCCCGCGCCATCGAGGCGCTTGGCCGGGGCGACATTGCCGAAATCGAGCGTCTGGCCAGAGCTTGACCCGGGCCTGATCCGGGCCTGAAGCAGTGCCTAACTGAAATGCAATTTGCGGCGCCGGGCGAAGCCCGGTTAGGTGCGCTCATGCGTGTTTACCGTTCCTTTCTGGCGGCCCTGATGCTGGCCGTCGCTGCCGCTTGCGCATCTGCGCCCGAGCCGGCCATTCCCTTTTCAGACCGCCTGGCGGCAGCTGAAGCTGCGCCGAACCCCTATCAAACCGATGCAGCGCTGACGGCGCTGCTGGCCGATCCGTCGCTGAAGCAGGACGAGCGGGCTGAAGCGCTTTACCGGCGTGGCAGCCTGCGCCGTCTGGCAGCAGACAACCGGCGCGGCGCCGTGGCCGACCTTGAGGCGATGCTGGCCCTCGCCCCCGACCATCCGCGCGCGGGGCAGGCAGAGATCGAACTTGATCTTGCCCGGTCAGACCTCGAAGCGCTTGAACCCCGCCTCGGCTATATGCTGACCCTGTCGCAATGGTTCGACGTTTCCTGGACGCTGGGCGACCGTGAAGCGCCGGCTCTGCGGTACCAGAAATCAGGCATCAGCCCGAATGAAGCGCAAACGCAAAGACTGAAAGACGCAGGATTCATCTGCGGAGCGGACGGGGCAGGTGGCCCGGTGCAGGGCGCCGGGGATCCGCGCGACTGGCTGGAAGGCCTCACCTGGTGCAATCCGCTGTCCGAACCGGTCGAAGCGGAGGCAGAAACGGGTGATGTGGAGGGGTAAAGACCACACAAAATTCACAATCCGGCCCTGCCACCGTACGTGTTGCACGTCTAACAACAACGCCATTGCCTCAACCTTGCCTGTACGGAGCTTCCGATCATGATTCGCCTCAGCCTCGCCGCCGCCGCATCCGCCCTTGTCCTGGCCGCCTGTAGTTCGACGCCCGCCCCGGAAGCCGAAACGGCTGTCGCCGTTTCCACCACGATCGAGGTGTCGCCCTATGAACTGGCGATGCAGACCGTCGAAGAACTGGTGACCGCCGGCAACACACAGGCCGCGATTGACCGGCTGACCCAGTTGACGGGCAACCCGTCGCTCAGCCGCGATGAGCTGGCGGAAGTGCTTTATCGCCGCGGCGAACTGCGTCTTGGCGAACATGGCTACGACACAATGGGCGCGATTGAGGACTTCGAGGAAATCCTGGCCGACTACAGTGATACCGAGTGGAGCACGGCGGCCGCCTCCATGCTGGACAGCGCCCGCGGCAAGGCGACGTCACTGAACGCGCTCCTCGCTCAACCGGAAACGACCCGGACGCAGAAATTCAACATCCTGATGGAACTGGGCCGCCATGACGACGCCATCGACCTGATGCTGGCCAATGACCTGACGCCGGACAATGAGGCGTTGCTGGCCATGTACCAGATCGGTTACCTCTGCGAGGACGATGCCCTGACGGGCCGGACCTATGACCTGACCGAGCCGGACGGAACCTATCACGAGCTCCGTTTCTGCGACTTCGGGAAATAACCAGACGTAGACTGTAGTATCTATTGCAGCTCGCAAGCGCGATTCAGGGATATTTCTGCAGTTCCTGCCGTAAGGTAAGGTGCCGGAATCCCTGAACCGCGGCCTTGCGGCCTCTTCAAACCCGGCCCTCGGCGTGGTTGTGTGGCGCGAACCATATAACCTTCCCGAGGAAACCCATGTCATCAGAGCTGCTTCCCCCCAATTGGCCCGCCATGTCCATCGCCGAGGCCAACGCCGCCCTTGCGGCCCCAGGTTCTCCGGTCGAGGTGGAAGACACGGTTGTGGATGGCGTCCCGTCCAAGGGCTACACGAACGCGCCGCCGAACATCCATTCGATCCTGTTCCTGGCGGCCATGACGCATCCGGACCGGGACTACATCGTCTACCAGGATGAGCGCGTCACCTATAAGGCGATGTTGCGCGCGGTGGAGAATTTCGCCGCCACGCTGCGCGACACGTATGGCGTCACCAAGGGGGACCGCGTGGCCGTGGTCATGCGGAACTATCCGCAGTGGCCGGTTGCCTTCTATGCGGCGCTCAGCCTGGGCGCCATCGCGACGCCGATGAATTCCTGGTGGACCGGAGAGGAGCTGCAGTACGGCCTGTCCTTTGCGGGCGTGAAGGCAGCGGTCGTCGATCCGCAGATCTTCGAACGCATCCACGAACATATGGAAGACCTGCCGGACCTGAAGCACGTGATCATCGCGCGCGACCCGGGCGACGAGCACAATCATCCGTGCGTCTCCACAATGGAAGAAGCGATCGGTCCGGCCAATTCCTGGGCAGACCTGCCGGAGCTTGGCATGCCGAACGTCGATGTCGGCCCGGATGACGATGCCACGATCATGTACACGTCGGGCACGACGGGTAAGCCGAAAGGGGCGCTTGCGACCCACCGCGCCGTCATCGCGAACATGTTCAACTCGCTGACCTGTACGGCGCGGATGTACCTGCGCAAAGGTGAGCCGGTGCCGGAGCCGGATCCTGAAGTGACGCGGGCAACGCTGATGTCGATCCCGTTCTTTCACGCCACCGGGTCTTTCGCGATCCTGATCCCGACCGCCCTGCGCGGCGACAAGATCGTGACGATGTACAAATGGGACGCCGGGGAGGCGCTGCCGATCATCGAACGTGAACGCATCACCAGCGTCGGCGGTGTGCCGGCGATTGCCTGGCAGGTGCTGGAACATCCGGATCGCGAAAAGTACGACCTGTCCTCGATTGAGGTGGTCTCCTATGGCGGGGCGCCGTCTGCACCGGAACTTGTTTCCACAATCAAGCGCCGCCTGCCGAATGCCGCCCCCGGCAATGGCTGGGGCATGACAGAGACCTGCGCGACGGTGACGCTGAACATTGGCGAAGATTATGTGAACCGTCCGACCAGCGCAGGCGCGCCGCCGTCTGCCGTGGAGCTGAAAATCTGCGACCCGGACGGCAATCCCGTTGCTGAAGGGGAAGTCGGCGAACTCTGGTGCAAGAGCCCATCGAACTGCAAGCTCTACTGGAACCGTCCGGATGCCACCGCGGAGACGTTCCGCAATGGCTGGGTCGTGACGGGTGACCTTGCCCGCCTCGACGAGGAAGGCTTCCTCTACCTGGTCGACCGCGCGAAAGACATGCTGATCCGCGGCGGCGAGAACATCTACAGCATTGAAGTGGAAAGCGCCCTCTACGACCACCCGGCCGTGATGGACGCTGCCGTCGTCGGCATTCCGCACAAGGTGCTGGGCGAGGAAGTCGGCGCGGTCGTGCAGCTGAAGCCCGGTATGAGCGTGAGCGAGGATGAGCTGCGCGCCCATGTCGCCAATCAGCTGGCCGCGTTCAAGGTGCCGGTCGAGATCCATTTCAAGGAAGAACCGCTGCCGCGCAATGCAAACGGCAAGATCCTGAAAAACGAATTGCGGGAGCAGTTCACACCACGGGGATAATCGAATGGGCGTACAACGTCGCAAGATCGGAGACCGGGAGGTTTACCCGGTTGGCCTTGGCTGCATGAACATCTGTCATGCCTATGGCCCGCCGCTTCCGGAGGATGAGGCGAAGGCGCTCCTCACCCGGTCGCTCGACCTTGGCTACGACTTTCTCGACACCGCGACGATCTATGGTGTTGGCCGAAGTGAAGAGCTGATCGGCGAGGCGCTCGGCCACCGGCGCCAGGAATATTTCCTGGCCAGCAAGTGCGTGCTGGACGTCCGCGATGGCGAGCGTGTGCTGGATGGCCGGCCCGAGGCCATCAAGGCCGCGTGCGAAGCGAGCCTGAAGCGTCTGAAAACAGATGTGATCGACCTCTATTATCTGCACCGGCCGGATCCGAATGTGCCCATCGAAGACTCAGTCGGCGCACTGGCGGACCTGGTCTCCGAAGGCAAGATCCTGTTTGCGGGCCTGTCGGAAATGGGGGCGGAGGACCTGCGCCGCGGCGCAGCAGTCCATCCCATCGCGGCGATGCAGTCTGAATATTCGCTTTGGGTTCGTAACCCCGAGATCGCCGTCATGCAGGCCTGCGAAGAACTGGGCACGGCGCTGGTGGCTTTCTCGCCGGTTGGCCGCGGCTTCCTCGCGGACCCGCCTGCGGACCCCGCAAATTTCCATGAAACGGACATGCGCGTCCGCGCATTTCCGCGTTTCAGGCCGGAGTACTATTCGGGCAACCTGCCCCTGCTGACTGAGGCAAAAGCCATGGCAGAGGAGGCCGGTTGTTCCGTCGCCCAGCTCGCCATTGCCTGGACGCTGGCAAAGGGCCCGAACGTGCTGCCGATTCCCGGCACGACGAACCTGAAACATCTGGAAGAGAACCACCGCGCGGCAGAGGTAACGCTGACGCCGGAACAGGTTGCGCGCCTCGATGCGCACTTTGCGCCGGAACGGGCGGTTGGCCCGCGCTACAATAGGATTG
>TARA_R110002051_G_scaffold25371_4_pt1 | contig 35601 bp, 39 predicted proteins | sample TARA_R110002051 | Tara Oceans TARA_R110002051 (sample SAMEA4397023) | marine metagenome | biome: Polar Biome; feature: [MES] marine water layer (ENVO:01000295) within the mesopelagic zone...; material: water (ENVO:00002006), including particulate matter (ENVO:01000060) such as...... | reverse complement strand
TTTATGTTCATAGTCCCGAAGGACACCTTATAGATAGGCCAGCAATACCCGTGGTGCAAGTGGGGATGTATGATCCAATGAGTGGGTGTTTGTCTTGGGTATTGGCTGATTTGCAGTTAGGATGAATTTTTAGGTTCAGACAGAGGTCCGGAATGAACAGGATACTTGCGGCAATATTGGCGATGGGACTTGCGTCGAGTGGCGTCGCACAGGGAGAAATTGTCGTAGGCAGTATCAATAACACCGGTTTTGTTTTTGGTGATTTTGTGGTCGCGTTTGAAACGGATACTATTGGCGTGAGTGTGGGCATGTTTGGCACAGTCGGGCGTTTGCATGAAACATATGCGTCGTTGGATTTTCCGCTTGGCCAATTGGGGAAGTTGGAGCTGGGATTTCCTGCACCAGCGTTTGATCGTTTTGCCCAGTCGCAGTTTTTGCAGTTTTTTCCGGTTGCCGGTTTACCCAATGCGGGCATTAGTCGGAGTCGCGTCACGCAAGGCGCGATGACGCAGACGAAATACTTACCCTATGGTGCCGCTTTTGCCGCGCAGGACTGGGCCGTATCGTTGCACACTGTACCCGATTATGACACGACCATTGTGAGCGCCGCGGGTCAGAGAGATTTTGGTGCGATTGAGGTGTCCGGTGCAATAGAGGCTGTCAGGCGGCAGGACGACTGGCGTGCGAATGCCAAGCTTTCGTTGCGTAAGGGCACTCTTTCATTAGCTTATTTTGCGCCCCAGGCGAATGGGGAAGATGATTATTGGGAAGTCGCGGCACAAGGCCGATTGACCGAGACGGTACTGATACGTGCCGCCGCCTTGTCGTCGACTACGCAAGATAGATCGCAGGTCGGATTCTCGGCGCATATGGCTGTTGCCGCGCAGATGGATATTGGGGTTGATCTTGTCTGGCAGCCTGACGCATCAAATTCGGTCGGGGTTACATTGTCCCGGCAGTTTTAAATATTATAGGCAAGTGCTGCCAAACCTACGATGGCCTCGACAGCGAAAAAGCCAAATTTTTTGCGTGTTGCCCCGTCGAACACAATTGATGTCGCCCGTCCGATTGCGGCACCAATCCAGCAAAACCCAAGCAAGGCATATCCATCCGGAGAATTCAGATAGATTGCCCCAACGCCCATGCCAACAAAAAGTGCGCCAGCGGAGGCGCGTATTTCTGACGGTCCCATGCTGTCGGTATGAGGGGTAAGGTGCAGGGTCTCTAGCGTGTAGCGCGGCAAAAGCCAGCCAAAGGCGCCTAGCCCGATGGAGAGCAGGCCGAAGATGAGGTTAAGCAGGTCCATGTGACACTCTCAAGTTGTGTGCAGGGGCATTGACCCCATGCGGATGTAAAAAGGGCGACACAAACGTGCCGCCCTTGTTACCTAGGCCGCGATTTTAAATTAGAAACCCGCTTTGATCATTTCGAAGGTTTCAACCTGGCGTTCCCGTTTTTCGTTGCTCATGGGAAGCTGCGCCAAAACTGGTGCCGTAATCGGCTCGAGCCCTGCAAGTGCGAGCTCTTCAAGGCTGACCTGATCGTTCAACGCCACCTTGTTGGCAGAGCCATAACCGTTTTCAAGCAGTGGCATGACGTTATCTGGTGCGAGGAATGCGTTGAGGTAATCGTAAGCTTTTTCTTCCACGCCAGGACCGTCTTTCAGGTTCACATAGCCGCAAAGCCACAGCGATGACCCTTCGGTCGCTTCGCGCTGGAACGCGATCGGGCGGCCTTCTTCTACCATGGTCGGATAGGTTTCATTCCATGCCCAGCTGACGAGGATTTCGCCTGAGGCCATAAGCTGCGCCAGCTCGCCCGCGTCTGTCCAATATGTCCGCAGGTTCGGGTGCACTTCACGCAACCAGTTGGAGGCGGCCACAAACTGTTCATCCGTCGCATTTTGCCAGTTGTCGACTCCTGTTGCCAGATAGGCCAGCGCATAGGCATCATCCACATTGTCGGGCAGCGTCATGCGTCCGGAGAATTTCGGATTTTTGAACACGTCGAGCGATGCGACGTCTTCGGAGGTGACTTGCTCGGGGTTGTAGGCGACTGCAGTGGAGCCAAAATCTGTTGGCACAAAATAGGTTGTATCGCCTGCGCCGACGTCAGTGCCCGTCAGGTTGCTGTCGAGGTCTTTGTAATACGTCAATTTGGACGTGTCCCAAGGCTCCAGAATGCCGGATTCTTCCCACTTGGTCACAGAGCCTGCGCAGATATGCGCAACATCGGCTTGGAAGCCTGCGCGAATTTTCTGGAATGCTTCGTCCTCGTCGCCGAAGAATGCAAATGTCGGGGATTGGCCGTATTTTTCAATATAGGCGGCATGGTGCTCTGGCAGTTCAAAGCCTGAATAGTCAAATACGAGCAGATCGGCGTCTTGTGCGTTCAGGCCAGTCGTCAGGGCGGCAACAGAAGCTGCGCCCAAAAAAGTTGTAAATTTCATGCTAAGTTCTCCCGTTTAGCGTGCTGTTAATCAGGTTAGGGCGGGTTTGTAGCGCCCGCAAGCCTCAATCTACTTGCCGCGCAGCCAGACGCGCATCCATCACGTTGCGCGCCAATTCTTCTGTATAAAGTGCTAAATCAGACAACAGCCCATCTGTTTCTTGCCCATCATGCGCCGCGAGAGCATCGGCGATTTGTCCATGAATACCGACAATGCGTTCACGGGATCGCGCGCTAAAGGTAATCATATTCATAAGCGGCTGCATGGCCTCAACGGCGCCCGCTAGTTGATAAGAAATTACAGGGTTTCCCGCAGCATCAACCAAGGCGCGGTGAAAGGCCACGTCGGACGCGCAGAAGGCTTCGTCGGTTAGACCGGGTTGAGATTGCCGGTGGACCTCTGCGCGCATGGTCGCCAAGTGGTCGGCTGTTCGGCGTTCGGCAGCGAGTGGCGCGCAGGCTCGCTCCAATGCATAGCGCGCTTCACAGGCGACGGCGAAACTTACGTCATTCATCGACAAAAGCAGGGTAGAGGTGGTGATTTGCTGCCCATAGGCGTCTTCAAAACGCAACCGGTTCACGAAGGCCCCGCCTGTCGCGCCCCGTTGGGTCCGAATGAGCGATTGCGCGCCTAGTCGCTTGAGCGCCTCGCGCACGGTCGGTCGCGAGACATTGAATTGCTCTGAAAGTTCAGCCTCTGAGGGCAGCCTCTCATCGACAATCAATTGACCGGACATAATTGCGTCCCGAATTGCCTTGGCGATTTGGGCAGAGAGGTCGGATGCGCTGTTTGGATCAATTTTCATTTGTCAGACAATTAAACGTCTGACATATGTTTTGCAACAACCGAGTCGCCTGGGAGGATGATCAACGTGACGAATTTGCAGATCCGCATTCCGTTTCGGACAATTGCTTGGCTGGGATTCTTTGCAGCGATTTTGGCGGCGTGGTGGATTTTGGCCACGACGAGTTTGAGCATGGGGCTGGATTTTATCGGTCGGCCTAATGCGATGGCGCAGGCAATGGCGCGGGCGGACCCTGAAATGGCTATGAATATGCCGATGGCGCAGTTTCAGACGCTGTTCGGTATGTGGTCGTTGATGATGGCCGCGATGATGTTGCCGACAATCGTGCCGACGTTGATGAGTTATGAAGACCTGATCACGAGTGCGGATGGCACGCGGACAGGGTGGTTTGGCGTTTTACTTGGTTATTTTTTGGTTTGGGTTGGCTTTGCGGCACTGATCGCGGGGGTTCAACTGGTTCTGCTGTTTTCCGGCGTGATCGATTTGTTGGGCATGGCTGTGTCGCGCTGGATTTCGGCGGCGTTGTTGATTGGTGTGGGGGCGTTTCAGTTCAGTCGCGCCAAGGATATCTGCCACGGGGTGTGTCATAGTCCGATGATGTATTTTGTCGGACATTGGAAAACCGGATTTGGCGGTGGGATGCGTATGGGGCTTGGGCTGGGCGGGTTTTGCGTCGGCTGTTGCTGGGGATTTATGGCGTTGGGCTTTGCTGGTGGGGTGATGAACCTTGGCTGGATGGGGTTGGCGACGCTATTTATGATTTTGGAGAAGCTGCCTCAAGTCGGGCATAAGGTGATGAAACCGATGGGTGTGCTGCTGATTGCTGCGGGGCTCGCGGTGGGTGTCACGGCACTATAACGTAGGGAGTTGAGAATGGCTGATAAGACAGAGCGGGCGCCGAGTGATCGGTTGCCAATATCGCAAAAGATCGATGCACGGATGGAAAGCCATCCGCTACGCCGCAAGATGAACCCTACCGATTGGGCGATTAAGGGAGAGCTGTTTTTGAACTGCTCTTGTACAGTGTTTTGCCCCTGTGTCGTGAGCCTTGGTGCGCATCCTCCGACAGAGGGTCATTGCCATGCGTGGATGGCGATCGCGATTGATGAGGGGCATTTTGAGGGCGAGGATTTGTCCGGTCTGAATATTGGTCTGCTGGTTGATATTCCGGGCCGCATGGGCGAGGGCAATTGGCGCGTGGCGGCCTATGTTGACGAGCGATCGACGCAAAAGGCGTATAATGGTTTGCTGAAGATTTTCTCTGGTGCGGCGGGCGGCACGACGGGGTTGTTTACGTTCCTTGTGTCCGAGATCATCGGCGCCGAGCGCGAAAAAGTTGAGATCGTGCGCGAAGGCAACAAGCGCAGCATCATGATTGGCCGCAAAATTCAGGGCGAGATCGAGATGTTGGCCGGTGCAAAGGCAGACCATCCAGTTGTCGTCACCAACTCGAAGTATTGGATGGGGCCCGATATTATCGCGGCGGCTGGGACAAGGTCGAAAGTTCGCGATTATGGTCGCGTGTGGGATTTTGGTGGCAAGTCCGCCGAGATATGCCCGATCGATTGGTCGGGGGCCGTCAAAAAGTGATCACCCCAGCATACTGTCGCAAAATGGCCGCGTATAATGCGTGGCAAAACAACGGCTTAATTGCTGTAGTTCAAGCGATGGACGAGGTTGAATTACGCGTCGATCGTGGCGCGTTTTTCCGCTCGATATGGGGTACGATTAATCATTTGTTGTGGGGTGACGCGCTCTGGATCAGCCGCTTTGATGGTGGCAAATTCTATGACGTCACGATCCCCGATAGCATCGATCTGGTGCCGACGCCGGCAGTCTGGGCGGCCGAAAGATTAATTATGGACGCGCGGATCGGCGACTGGGCAACTGCGGTGCACGACGATGATCTTGCCGGCGATTTGGTCTGGTTTTCGGGCAGTATGAACCGCGAATTTACCAAGCCAAAGGCGCTTTGCGTCATGCAAATGTTTAACCATCAAACCCATCATCGCGGGCAGGTTCATGCGATGATCACCAGCTTGGGCATCAAATCCCAAGATACCGATTTACCTTTTATGCCAGAGGCTTAACAGATGGCTTTGATCTCTCCTTCGCGGCGCTTGCGCCGCACGCCTTTTTCTGACGGTGTCGAAGCCGCAGGTGTAAAAGCGTACACTGTTTATAACCGTATGTTGCTTCCGACGGTTTTCCGGTCGGTCGTCGAGGATTATCATCATCTGAAAAATGCAGTGCAGGTGTGGGATGTCGCCGTGGAGCGTCAGATTGAAATGCGCGGCCCCGATGCCGCCCGATTGATGCAGATGCTGACCCCGCGTGACTTGCGCGGGATGCAGTTGGGCCAGTGTTTCTATATCCCGATCGTTGATGAAACGGGAGGGATGTTGAATGATCCTGTCGCGCTGAAGCTGGCAGAGGACCGATGGTGGATTTCGATTGCTGATAGTGATTTACTGTTATGGGTCAAGGGTTTGGCATACGGATACCGATTGGACGTATTGGTCGATGAGCCTGATGTGTCGCCGCTGGCGGTGCAAGGCCCCAAGGCCGACGAGTTGATGGCGCGTGTCTTTGGCGATGGTGTCCGTCAAATCAAATTCTTTCGCTTTGGCTGGTTTGACTTTCAAGGCGTGAGCATGGCAGTTGCACGGTCCGGTTATTCCAAGCAGGGCGGGTTCGAGATTTATGTAGATGGCACGGCGAACGGGATGCCGCTTTGGAATGCGCTGATGGAAGCTGGCAAGGATTTGGACGTTTTTGCGGGCTGCCCCAACGGGATCGAGCGTGTTGAAGGTGGATTGTTGTCATATGGCAATGACATGACCAGCCATAACACGCCGCATGAGGCAGGATTGGGTCGGTTTTGTTCGACGCAGACGGCGATCGGATGTGTTGGACGTGATGCCTTGTTGCGCGTCTCGAAAGAAGGCCCAAACCAGCAGGTTCGTGCGATTGAGATTGAAGGCAATATGCCAATCTGTGATCGCGCCTGGCCGATTATGGCGGGGTCTAAGCGCGTAGGGCAGGTCACGTCGGCGGCAAAGTCGCCTGATTTTGGCACGGGTGTTGCGATTGGAATGGTGAAGATGACCCATTGGGACGAGGGCACGCCATTGCAGGTGCTAACTCCCGACGGATCGCGCGCCGCAATTGTTCACGAGAGTTTCTGGATTTAGAGTGTGATGCCCTGTCGGAGCCTTCGGCAGGGGTTTGAGAAGACATAGAAAATTGTAAGGATGTGGCTGATGTTTAATGCTTTGGTTGTCGAGAAGAATGAAGAGGGCAAGACGTCAGCGGCTGTCCAGCAGATCGGGCTTGACGCTTTGCCTGCGGGTGATGTGACGGTGGCGGTCGCGTATTCGACGGTGAACTACAAGGACGGGTTATGTATCGGGCCGGGTGGTGGTTTGGTGCGTAATTATCCGCATATTCCCGGGATTGATTTTGCAGGTGTTGTCGAAGCATCTGACGATCCGCGCTACAAGGCCGGTGACAAGGTTGTGTTGACAGGCTGGCGCGTTGGAGAGGCGCATTGGGGGGGCTATTCACAAAAGGCTCGCGTGAAGGCCGATTGGCTGGTGCCATTGCCTGCAGGTTTGGATACGCGGCAAGCCATGGCTGTTGGTACCGCTGGTTTTACGGCAATGTTGGCGGTGATGGCACTGGAAGATCACGGCATTAAGGATGGTCCTGTGCTCGTCACAGGTGCAGCGGGCGGTGTCGGATCGGTGGCTACGGCGATATTGGCCAATTTGGGACATGAGGTTGCCGCGGTGACGGGACGTCCCGAGACGGAGGCGTATCTAAAGTCTTTGGGAGCGACGCAGATCGTAGCCCGCGAGGCGCTCAATGAAACTGTGAGGCGTCCTCTTGAAGCAGAGGTTTGGGGTGGCTGTGTCGATGCGGTCGGCGGCGAAATGCTGGCTCGTCTGTTGGGGCAACTGAAGTATGGCGCAAGCGTTTCGGCGGTCGGTCTGGCGGGGGGCGCGGGCCTGCCAGCGACGGTCATTCCGTTCTTGCTGCGCGGTGTAAACCTTTTGGGCATCGACAGTGTGATGCAGCCCTATGAGAACCGTGTGCGTGCGTGGGCGCGGATCGCGAAGGATTTGCCGATGGATAAGTTGGAGGCGATGGTCGTGCCTGCGACATTGTCTGATTTGCCCAAGCTGGGTGCGGATATCCTGAATGGACAGGTCAAGGGCCGAATTGTAGTTGATGTGAATGCGTAAACACTACATTTCGTAGGATTTGGGGCGGGCGCTAGCATATCTAGCGCCCGCTTTTGTTCTTTGTTTTTCAATTCTGTAGGCGTTTTGTGTCGTTTTTGCAGTTTATTTCGCCTGTAACGGGTTTGTGAACACAGGAATGTGGCGTAGTGTCGCAACACATTCACAGACAGGGGGACTATAAAATGGCGATGAAGCCACCGTTAACCGACCTAGATATTACAACCGCGACAAGCGGTTTTTATGAAGGGTTTTCAAAATTCGTAACAATAGGCTCAAAACTTTCGATCGGGGCGTTGATCCTATGGGCGGTTGTTTTTCCCGATGTAGCCGGGACAGCGCTGGCATCTGTTCGTGGTGCGATCGATGCCAATACCGGATCATGGTATATGTATGTCGTTTCATTTTATATCGTCGTTTGTTTGGTCATCGCACTGTATCCGCCGACTGGTAAAATTCGTCTAGGCGGTGTGGATAGCAAGCCGGAGTTTTCCAGCTTTTCTTGGTTTTCGATGATGTTTGGGGCCGGGATCGGCATCGGGATGTTGACCTATGCTACGGGCGAGCCGATTTTCCATTTCGGTACGAACCCAGATGTAATTGTCGGTGAAACAACCGGATCCGGTGCGGACAATGTGCGCGCTGCAATGAAGTGGTCGTTTTTGCACTGGGGTTTCTCGGCTTGGGGTAGTTATGCGATTGTTGGATTGGCGCTTGCATTTTTTAGCTATAGCCGAGGTCTCCCTTTGACCATCCGGTCGGGTTTGACTCCGTTGTTTGGCCGTCATTTGGAAGGCCCGTTGGGTCATTTTATTGATATCGTGTCCGTTATCGCCACTATTTTGGGTGTTTCGGTTACTTTGGGCTATGGTGTGTCGCAATTCGCCGCGGGTCTATACAACATCACCGGCATGGAATGGTTGATGAAAGTAGACGGCACGCCGACTGCGATTGCCATGATCTTTAGTTTGGTCATCGTGATGCTCTTGTCGACATGGTCGGCACTTTCTGGTGTCGGAAAGGGCATCAAGTGGCTGTCGAATATCAACATGGGATTATCGTTCTTCATCTTGGCGTTTTTCCTTATTTTTGGATCTAGCATGTTTGCACTTAAGTCGCTTTTCTTGGGAATGTGGGATTATATCATCGCGTTGCCGGTTATGTCGTTGACCGTGTTTAAGGGTGACGGGGTTGCTGACAGCGTTGCCACACAGCTTGCTGGTTGGCAGGGTGGTTGGACAATCTTTTATTGGGCGTGGTGGATTGCTTTTGCGCCGTTTGTAGGCCTGTTCTTGGCGCGTATTTCCAAGGGCCGTACGATCCGTGAATATGTCTTGGGTGCGATGATTGTGCCATCAGTGATGTGTTTTGTTTGGTTTGCCTTTGTTGGTGGCACGGCGATTGATCTGACGCTGAATGGCGGAGCTGGTGACGCGATTACCGGATCCGGGCTCTCGAGCCAGTTATTCTCGATGATCAACTTTATGTTGTCACCTACGATGGCAACGGTCATGTCCATGGTGATCGTTGTTTTGCTACTTACTTATCTTGTGACTTCGGCAGACTCGGCAGTTTTGATCATCAATACGATTGCTGCAGCTGGTGATGAGAGCCCGAAGGGGCGTATCCACATCATCACATGGGGTGTGATCCTGACGTTGGTGATTGGGGCTTTGCTGCTTGCGGGTGGTTTAGGTGCAATTAATACGGCGATGATTATCGGTGCGCTGCCATTTTCGGTTGTTATGGCTTTGATGGGGATTTCGCTTTTGAAAGCCCTTTTCCGTGACGCGATCCGCGCGAAAGATTAAAAGCTTGATATAAATACTAAATCAATGGCTCCGGTGCTTGCGCACCGGGGCCATTGTCGTTTCAATACTTAAATGAATATGGATATTGAATGGGTGCGGGCCCAATTTCCCGCTTTCACGCAGGCTACACTTCGAGATCAGGCGTTTTTTGAAAACGCGGGGGGATCATATACCTGCGGGCAAGTTGTGGACAGGTTGCACCGTTATTATACGCAACGAAAGGTGCAGCCCTATGCGCCCTATGCTGTATCGATTTTGGCGGGCCAAGAAATGGATGAGGCCCGCTCCCGTTTGGCGCAGATGTTGGGTGTGGCGACCAATGAGGTGTCCTTTGGTCCGTCAACAACGCAAAATACATATGTGATTGCGAATGCGGTTCGCCAGTGGCTGAAACCCGGCGAAGCGGTGATTGTCACCAATCAAGACCATGAGGCGAATTCGGGTCCTTGGCGCAGGTTGGCGCAAGAAGGGGTTGAAATCCGTGAGTGGCAAATCGATCCGGAAACCGGGCTTTTGAACCCTGACGACTTGGATGATTTGCTGGATGAAAAGGTCGGGTTGGTGTGCTTTCCGCATTGCTCGAACGTTGTAGGTGCGATCAACGACGTTGTTGAAATTACCGCGCGTGCGCACTTGGCGGGAGCAAGGGTTTGCGTGGATGGAGTGAGCTATGCGCCGCATGGTTTTCCGGACGTGGGGGCGATGGGATGCGATATCTATTTATTTAGCGCATACAAAACCTTTGGACCGCATCAGGGAATTATGGTGATCCGAGATGCCTTTGGATTTGATCTGCCAAATCAGGGCCATCATTTTAATGGCGATAGCTTGTATAAGCGGTTCACACCTGCAGGGCCTGATCATGCTCAGGTTGCGGCCTCTGCGGGGATTGCCGACTACATGGAAGCATTTTCTGCGCATCACGGGGGCGGACGCGGCGCAGATGCTGCCCGGTTCGCCCATGATGTCATGCGGGCGCATGAGGTCACATTGTTGCAACCATTATTGGATTATGTGGCCGCTAAAAATGCGGTCAGGCTGATTGGCCCGTCAGATGCGACGCTACGTGCGCCGACGGTCGCGATGGCTTTGAAAAGTAATGCGGAAGATGCGGCCGCGAAGCTTGCTGCGTTGGGTGTGATGGCGGGCGGCGGCGACTTTTACGCGGGCCGCGCGTTGGGTGCGATGGGCGTTGATATGTCCAAAGGAGTGCTCCGGGTCAGTTTTGTGCACTACACGCAAAAACAAGAGGTTGATAAGTTGATATCCGCGCTAGATCAGGTGCTGTGACGGATAGGGAATTGCTTTAGCCCGAACGTGTTTTGACGACAGACGAGGGATTGATTTGACCGAACAGGCACCAGTTATTTTGTGGTTTCGACGGGATTTGCGGCTTGCGGACCATATGGCGTTAACTGCAGCGGTCAAAAGCGGACGACCAGTGATCCCTGTGTTTATTTATGACGCGTTGACGCAAGGTCTGGGGGCTGCAGCACAGTTTCGGTTGTCGCTCTCGTTGGCCAGTTTGGCGGCTGATCTTGCGGCGTTAGGAAGCCGGTTGATATTGCGGCGAGGACCGGCATTGCAAGTTCTGCGCGAGGTGGCGGCCGCTGTCGGGGCCTTTGAAATACATTGGTCGCGACTGTATGATCCCGCCAGCAAGCAGCGCGACGTGGAAGTGAAATCCGCGTTGCAAGAAGACGGTTTTATTGTGAAATCTCACAAAGGACATGTCTTGTTTGAACCTTGGACGGTTCAGACAAAGACCGGTGGCTTTTACCGTGTCTTCACGCCGCTATGGAAGAATGTGCGCACCATAGATCTACCTGTATGTCTTGAAGCGCCTCATCACTTGATGCCCGTTGCACGTTGGCCTGCTTCAGATGATCTGGCCGATTGGCAGATGGAGGTCCCGATGCACCGTGGGGCGGATGTTTTACGCGCGCATTGCACTGTCGGTGAGGTTGCAGCGGCGACGCGTTTGGATCAATTTATTGATGAACGCGTCGAAAGTTATAAAAACAACCGTGATTTACCCGCAGTCGATGGCACTTCGCGCCTGTCTGAAAACCTGACATATGGAGAGATTTCGCCATTGCAGTGTTGGCACGCAGGATGGCGGGCTTTGCATGAGGGCAAGGCGGATGCGGAGGTCTTTCTGAAAGAGCTCGTTTGGCGGGAGTTTGCCTACCATCTGGTGCATCATACCCCCGAGATCATCTCGCGGAATTGGAAACCTGTTTGGGACGATTTTCCATGGAACGAAGTGGATACACCCGAGGTGGTGGCGTGGAAACAAGGGCGAACCGGAGTACCGTTTGTCGATGCTGCGATGCGTGAAATGTATGTCACTGGCACAATGCACAACAGAGGGCGCATGATTGTTGCGTCCTATCTGACCAAGCATCTGATGACACATTGGAAGGTGGGACTGGACTGGTTTGCCCAATGTTTGATTGACTGGGATCCCGCGAGCAATGCAATGGGATGGCAGTGGTCCGCTGGGTCAGGGCCAGATGCGACGCCGTATTTCCGAGTTTTCAATCCGGTTACCCAGCTTGATAAATTTGACAAAGGGCGTATTTATGAGGAGCGTTGGATCGCCGAGGGGCGGACGCGCCCATCGCAGACTGCTTTGGCATATTTCGACGCTGTGCCAAAAAGTTGGGGCCTTTCGCCAGACGATATGTACCCGCAGCCGGTTGTGGATGTGGCTGTTGGGCGCAAACGTGCCTTGTCCGCTTATGAAAATCGCAGCTTCTGAAACTTTGTGCACAGATGATCGTGACTTTTGCATATGCCGCGTTAACTATTGGCAACAAATGATAAAAACTACGGGTGTAGGGATGCCACTGACGACCACAACAGGCCAAGAGAACTTGCCGCGGTATTTTTCTGCGATATTTGACATGATGAAAAACATGAAACGAGGTCGCATTGACGTCGTTTTACCAGATGGCCGGACATTTCGCGCCACTGGCGCTGATGTGGGGTTCGAGGCGACGTTGCAAGTCCACAATGCGGAGCTGTTTGCCCGCACTGTGCGCGAAGGTGACATGGGGTTTTGCGAGGCTTACATGGATGGCTGGTGGTCGACGCCTGATTTGATGGTGCTAATGGATTTGATCCATGACGATGCCGACGAGATTTATGACGGGTTTCCGGGTCAGGTTTTGGTGCGTTCTTATGAACGATTGCGTTTTTGGATGCAGCGGAATTCCAAAAAGCAAGCCCGTAAAAACATCTCGTATCACTATGACTTAGGCAATGAATTTTATGGTCTATGGCTCGATGAAACGATGACATATTCCTCGGCGAAATTTGAAGGTTCGCAGATGGATCTGGCCGCAGCGCAAACCGCGAAATACAAGTCGATGGTCGACCAGATGGGTGTCAGCGCGGGCGATCATGTGCTTGAAATCGGCTGTGGCTGGGGTGGTTTTGCCGAATATGCAGCAAAAGAGCGCGGAGTGCGCGTAACGGGTCTGACGATCTCACAAGAGCAACATGATTTTGCAGTTGCACGTATTGCGGGTTTGGGCTTGTCGGATATGGTTGAAATCAAGATGCAGGATTACCGCGACGAAACAGGTCAGTATGATGGAATCGCCAGCATCGAGATGTTCGAGGCCGTGGGTGAACAGTATTGGCCTGTGTTTTTTCAGACCGTTCGCGACCGTCTGAAGCCGGGAAAGAATGCCACCTTGCAGATTATTACCGTAGATCATCGCCGCTGGGATATTTACAAGCGTGGCGTTGATTTTATTCAGAAATATATCTTCCCTGGCGGGATGTTACCAAGTCCGGTCATTCTACGAAATCAGGTTGAAAAAGCGGGTCTGACGGTTGCAGGATCAATAGAGTTTGGCGAAAGTTATTCGCGCACACTGCGCAAATGGTACGTTGATTTCAATGAGAAGTGGCTAAGTGTGCAGGGCTTGGGGTTTGATGACCGGTTTCGCCGTATGTGGAACTTTTACCTAACCTCTTGTGCTGCCACGTTTCATAGCGGAAACTGCGACGTAACACAGATTACGGTGACGCGCGCGCCTTAGGGTCTGTTTGGTTATAAGGAGCAGGCTATGCCAACCGCTGCACGACTAACTGCCGCGATCTTATTCGCGATTGTGGGTTATTTCATTTACAATGCGATGGTGCCATCTTTTGGTGAAACTGTCATTCCCAGTTACCTGTTGCCGTTATGTCTAGGTGCGGGCATTTGGTCGGGTTGGGTGTTATGCGGACCAAAAGCACAGGGCGTGCGATCCGGAATTGGCACTGGGTTTACCGCCATCGTGGCGATGGTGTTTTTGATATTGTTCGTTTTGTCGTTCGTGCAAATGATCCAGCTTTCATTGCGCCGTCGATATGATGGACCAGTGGAAGCGATCGTTGATGTTTTCGCAATTATGTATGAGAATATGTTGATGTTTGCCTCGCCTGATATGGGGTTTACCTTGTTTGTAGGTGGGTTGATCGCGGGGTTGCTGTCAGGTGTGATGGGGAAGCGATTCCCGCGTTGAAGGATATTTTTGTTTACGGCACCCTAATGTCCACTGCGTTACGACGCGCCGTCGCAGGCGGCGCAGAGATCAGGTCTGTTGACGCCGAATTGGATGGATATGAGGTATTGCCGGTCGCGGGGAATGTTGTCCCACTGATCCGGGCGGCGGCGGATGGCCGCACGATGGGTCAGGTCATATATAATATCGATGCCGCGCAGCGCGCTCGTTTGGATGCCTACGAAGGCGCGTTCGGGTATCAGCTTATAAACGTCACGGTTCGTGCTCAATCAGGTGTGCGGGAGGTGTCGATGTATTTACCACCGCAAGGGATCGCTGTCGGCACGGGCGAATGGTCGTTGGACAAATGGGCGCATCAAAACGAGGTGCCTGCGATTTTAGCCGCCACTGAACTTTTTTCCTATGACCCCGCGCTGACCCATTCCGAGATCCGGCAAAGGTGGCATATGTTGGAAAAGCGCGCTTGGGCGAAGACGTGGGCCAAAGTGCGACGCGGTCAAACGGTTTTGCGGCACGCTGCTACGCCCCAAGATGTTACTGTCGTATCCGAGGCGCCGCCACAGGGCGTGTTTTTCAACATTCAATCGGTTGAGTTGACCCACAGACGGTTTGACGGGCAGCGCAGTACGACCTTAGCAAGAGAGGTCTTTGTCGGAATAGATGCGGTTTTGGTGTTGCCATATGATAAAAGGCGGGATCGCGTTTTACTGGTCGAGCAACTTAGAGTTGGGCCAATCGTGCGCCAAGATCCGCAACCGTGGATACTTGAACCTATCGCCGGCATGGTCGATGCACGCGAGGCCCCGCATGACGCAGCCCTGCGCGAAAGCCGTGAAGAGGCCCGACTGAACGATCTGGAATTGGTTGAGATTGCAGCGTATTATCCATCACCGGGATCTTCTACCGACTATTTTAGTAGCTATTTAGGCCTATGCGACCTGCCTGATGATCACGCAAAATTTGGTGGACTGGAAGAAGAGGCAGAGGATTTACGTTTGCATATCTTGAGCTTTGACAGAGCGATGGATTTGATTAGAACCGGCGAGATCAATGCCGGACCATTAATTATGATGATGTTTTACCTTGCCGCAGAACGCGGCACATTGCGTGCAACAGGTTGACCCACTAGATGTTGTCGAGACAAGCAGAGGGCGAAAAATGCATATAAAATCCGATTTGGCCGCAAGCGTAGGCAATACACCATTGATAAAATTGCGCGCGGCGTCAGAGGCGACGGGTTGCACAATTTTAGGCAAAGCCGAGTTTATGAACCCTGGTCAGTCGGTCAAAGACCGCGCCGCCCTGTTTATGATCAACGATGCGATTGCGCAGGGCACATTGCGTCCGGGCGGGACGATTGTTGAGGGAACAGCGGGTAATACCGGCATAGGACTGGCGTTAGTCGGGGCCTCGATGGGTTTTAAAACGGTCATCGTCATCCCTGAGACGCAGTCACAAGAAAAGAAAGATATGTTACGTCTCGCAGGGGCTGAGTTGATAGAAGTCCCCGCAGCACCTTACCGGAACCCGAACAACTTTATCCATTACTCTCGTCGATTGGCTGAAGCGATGGCGCGCGATACCAATGGTGGCGTGCTTTGGGCGAACCAATTCGACAATGTGGCGAACCGCCAAGCCCATATCGAAGGAACAGGCCCTGAAATCTGGGAACAGACCGATGGCAAAGTTGACGGCTTTATCTGTGCCGTCGGGTCTGGAGGCACGCTTGCTGGTGTCAGTATGGCCTTGCAGCCCAAGGGCGTAAAAATTGGATTGGCTGATCCGGATGGGGCGGGTTTGCACAGCTTTTATACCACTGGTGAGATCGCGATGTCGGGCGGTTCAATCGCGGAAGGTATTGGGCAGGTTAGAATTACCAAAAACCTTGAAGGGTTCACCCCCGATTTCAGTTATAATATTCCCGATGCAGAGGCGTTGCCAGTTGTGTTTGACTTGCTCGCAAATGAAGGGCTTTGCATGGGCGGTTCGAGCGGTGTGAACATCGCAGGCGCGGTGCGCATGGCACGCGAAATGGGCCCCGGGAACACGATTGTGACGATTTTGTGCGACTACGGTACGCGATACCAGTCCAAGCTTTATAACCCGGCCTTTTTGCGCGAAAAAGGCTTACCTGTTCCGACGTGGTTGGAAAAGACGGCAACGCTGCGCCCGTCGATGTTTGAAGAACAATGATCCTGCGGCAATTCTTTGTCGGATTTGCGATATTTTACGCTACGATTGGGTCGTTAGGTGCCCAATCATTGGCGGAGGGAGGCATTTTAAGCTTCGATGAACCCGCGATTGAGGTCGCGGCTATCCCAGGTGTAGAGCTTGTTGCGTGGGACGTTTTTGCAAAAAGCGCTGAAGAGATTGTTGAAACAGGGACAGCATCGGCGTTTGCATTGACCCGTATTCGTGCAGAATTGGTAATTTGGCGTGACCAGTTTTTTGAAGAGTTGGATATCAACAGCGCCCGCTTGGCCACGATTACAAAACAGATCACCGCAGTAGCCGCGCCTGATGGTGAAGACTTAAAAGATCCCGTCCTGATCGCCCGCTTAGAGGTCCTCTCGGCGGAGCGCGCGCGCCTGCGCCGCCCTTACGTGTTGGCCAATGAGGCCTATGTTCATGCCGCTGGTTTGCTTTCAGAGGTCGACGCGCAGATTAGGCAACGCGAAGCAGCGAGACTGTCGACCCGCAGCCAATCGCCAGCAAACCCGAGCTATTGGGGCGAGGCTTTTGATGGGTTACTTAACGCTGTCAATATTGTTGGTCGCGAAACGGTCGCCGCTTCGGTCGTTTTGTCGAACGAGGGTCGGTTTTGGTCACGATTGGCGATGGTTGTCTTAGGAACGATAGCTGCTTTGGTTTTTGTCATGCGTATTCGTGCTTGGGTGGGCTCGCTCAAGGCGCGGCCGCTGCCGACGTCGCGGCGCGGGGCCTTTGCAATCCGGTTTGTGTTGTCCTTGGGCAGCGTGGTTTTGCCGGTTTTGGGGTTATCGCTGTTAAGCAGTATATTGATGGTATCCGGATTTGTCGGGTTATCTGGGCGTGCCTTGGTGCGCGCCTTGCCGGTTGCGGGTGGGTTGGTTTTTGTCGCCAAATGGCTGGCGGATTGGTATTTTCCGGTCACGCCCAACGATGACGGTTTGTTAGGATACGACCAGTCGACCCGCATCAAAGCCCGTCGTTTGGTTGTCGGGCTAGGCTGGACGCTGGGCATTGGCGCCATGGTCATAGTGCAGATCGCACAAACCAACACCACTGACCTCGTGAAGGAAGTTGTCGGGTTGCCGTTCCAGGTTTTGGTTGGTGTTCTGCTCTGGCAACTTGGTGGCAAGATCGCGAGATTGGCCCGTCCTGAAACGACAGCAATATTTAAGCGAAACCTGATGCGAAAATTTATTGGTCGCATGGCCCAAGCGCTGGCGGTTTTAGGGCCGATGGCGTCGACGTTGGGCTATGCGGCAGCCGCGCAGATGATCACCGGACCCTCGGTTTTGTCACTTGCCCTATTTGCGACAATTGTTGTTTTTCAACGGTTAAGTTTTGCAATGACGACATCCGAGGGCGAAACTTCAAGCGAGCTGGAGCCCGCGGTGGAGGAGGTGTCCACGGGTCTTTTGCCTGTGGGGATAAATATTGGATTGGTTGCGGTTTGCTTGCCTTTGCTTGCTTTGATTTGGGGCGCGAGCACGGCCAATTTGGTTGAGCTTTGGACCCGCTTTCGGGCAGGGTTTAGTATTGGTGACGTAAATATTTCACCTTCTAGCTTTGTCACCTTTGTCGTGGTTTTGGTGCTTGGGTATTTGCTCACCGGCTTGATCAAGTCTGGTCTGAAAGCAACCGTGCTACCGCGGACCCAGCTTGATCTGGGAGGGCAAAATGCCGTGGTGGCCGGAACAGGCTATGTCGGGATTAGCTTATCAGCGCTTGCTGCGTTTACGTTCGCCGGAATTGATCTGTCATCGTTGGCAATTGTTGCTGGTGCGCTGTCTGTTGGTATCGGTTTTGGTTTACAGAACATTGTGCAGAACTTTGTGGCAGGGATTATATTGCTGATCGAGCGCCCCGTCAGCGAAGGCGATATGATCGAAGTTGGCGGCCAAATGGGTTATGTCCGCGATATTTCGGTGCGTTCTACGCGCATCGAAACTTTTGACCGCACTGACGTCATAGTGCCCAATGCGGATTTGATCAGCAATCAGGTAACAAATTGGACACGCGGCAACTCAGTGGGCCGAGCAATTATTCCCGTCGGCGTGGCCTATGGATCGGACACAAAACAGGTTGCACAAATTTTACGCGAGGCAGCCGAGGCTCATCCAATGGTTCTGTTGAACCCGCCGCCGGGTATTTTACTCATCCAATTCGGGGCCGATAGCATCGATTTCGAGATCAGAGCGATCATTCGCGATGTTAATTTTGTAATGCTTGTCAAATCCGAAATCCTTCTTGATCTGGTTGATCGCTTTGAAGCAGCTGGTATTGAAATTCCCTTTGCACAACGCGATATTTGGCTGCGAAATCCAGAAATGCTGAACCCGAGAGGATCTGCAGAATGACACAGTTGATGTTCCGCGACGATGCATACCTACGCATGGCGACCGGTATTGTGACAGCTATCACCGACGAAGGTGGCATTGTCTTGGACCGCACGATCTTTTACCCGACATCCGGCGGTCAGCCCGGCGACAGCGGTACAGTTTTTTGGGATGGCGGTGCGATGGATATCGCGACGGCGGTGAAGGGGCAGGACGAAGATGTCGTCTTGGTGCCCGCAGAGCCAGCCCAGTTACCCGCGGTCGGGCATACCGTTCAGCAAGAAATCGCTTGGGACCGGCGCCATCGGCATATGCGTGTTCACACAGCACTTCATTTGTTGTCGGTCGTTATACCATTGCCAGTTTCAGGGGGCTCTATTGCCGCCGACAAAGGTCGGCTGGACTTTGATATGCCTGATGCACCAGAGGATAAATTAGCCTTGGAGACCCAGCTAAATCGGTTGATCAGGTGTAATTTTGCGATCACAGACGAGTTGATTTCGCAAGCCGAACTAGACGCAAATCCAAGCCTTGTGAAAACCATGTCAGTGCAGCCTCCTAGAGGCCAGGATCAGATCCGATTGGTGCGCATAGGTGACGGTGACGATACAGCTGACCTTCAGCCTTGTGGCGGAACCCACGTGGCAAATACCGTCGAGATTGGTCGCGTGCGCCTTGGTAAAATCGAAAAAAAGGGCAAACAAAATCGACGTGTGTACCTCCATATTGAGGATAATTGATGTTCCGGATTGTTGCGATTACCGCGGCACTGGTTTGCGCGTTATTGTTTATCTTGTTATTGGTAACGCCCGCTACATACGTTGAGAATTACGGTGTTGCTTCGGGTATTGAGACAGACTTTATGGTGCGCCGTGCGTCGCCTATGTTTGCAGGTCTTGCGGTTCTGCTATGGTTGGCGCGTGGAGCAGAAAGGTCGGACCTGCGGGATGCGCTCTGCTGGGCAATGATCGTCACTTTTATCGGAATAGGTGCATTAAGTATATTTGAGTATTGGCGTAGCATTGCTGATGCTCGAATTTTAATCGCAGCTATCGGCGAGTTTGGTCTTGCGGCGTTATTTGCACGTGCGTGTCGTGCTAGCTAAACAAATCGTGTTGGCGTTGCTGATCTAGCATTTTTTCGCTTTCGGGCAGTCCTTCGCGCGAGAGCAGGATAGCGAATGGACGCAGCGCGGGCACGTGGCTACATACAACCATCAACATCACCATAATTGGCACCGACAAGAACATTCCGGGTATGCCCCAGACCGCCCCCCAGAATGCCAGCGACAAGATGATCCCGAACGCCGAGAGGCGCAGCGCACGACCCATCAACAAAGGGTCGATGACGTTGCCGTTCACGAATTGGATCACGCCAGCGGAAAGGAAAATTATGCCTGTGGTTGTCGCGTCACCCAATTGCACATGTGTTACAAGGGCAATGAGGGCGGTTGCGACGATCGATCCGACGTTGGGAATAAAGTTCAACACAAATGTTATGACCCCCAAGGCTGTTGCCAGTTCGAGGCCGAATAATTTGGCTAAGATGAAAATAAGTCCGCCTGTAATGGCTGAAATAATGGTCTTTACCAGAAGGTAATAGTTCACCCGGTGAATGATTGAGGAAATAATGCGGCTAACCCGCTCGGCCTGCGCGCGATCACCGAAAAAATTATGTAACTTCGTCCCGAACCAAATGCGCTCGCCGAATAAGAAGCCAACAAACAGGATCACAAGAACAGTGCCTTGAGTTAAATTGCCTGCTTGTCCGGCCATCGCCCTGAGTGAGCTGGAGAAGTTGACGGATTGAAGAGAGTTCAGAATGGCACTTTCTGTTTTCGGGCCCATGAAACTGAACAAGGATGCGACCGCTGAAGGGGCACGTTCAGCGTAAGACAATGTTGTGACAAGCACCGTGTTGACTTGCGCCAACAGAATTGAGGTGAGTGCCAGCAACGCGGTTGCGATCAGGATCACGGCCGCGAAACTGGCCACGACATTTGGAATGCGAAATGGACCGATCCGCAAGCGTGCAATAAAACTAATAATGTCGGAGGTAAGCGAAAAAAGGATGATTGCACTGGCCAATGAGATCAGCATAAACCTTGCCTGAACGAGCAAAAATAGGACAACCGCAAATGCGATTATGATCAATGCGACTGCTTGAACGCGTTGAAGATCGGTCGCGGTCGCGGTCATGAGGGCAGGGCGGTCAGGTTTGTTCATAGCTTTGATCTTTGGTTTGGGTTCGACTAACTATGGGCTGAACCAAAGGGAGTGACAACGGCAGGCGAAAACATAAATTCGGGTCTTGCCAACGCCATCTAACCCGCGCTAAACCCCGCCCAACGGATAGGTGGCCGAGTGGTCGAAGGCGCACGCCTGGAAAGTGTGTAGGCGGGAGACCGTCTCCAGGGTTCGAATCCCTGTCTGTCCGCCAAAATCCCCCTATTATTGAGTTTCTAACCTACTGTAAGTGCAGGTTTTAACTTGTTTTGCGGCATTCTGTTCGTCGCTCTTAATCATTTTTACTATACACTATGCGTTACATTTCGATATACGTCATGTGAAAGTGTATGGGGTCGGACATGATTAAGCTACGTGGTAATTCATATCAGATTTATAAGCGCGTCCCAAGCCGTTATGCTTCGATTGATACTCGGACTTTCTTTTGGCTATCCCTTCACACTGATTCCAAGTTGATAGCCGAGACAAAGGCCGCCGGCATATGGGCGCAAATGGTTGAGGCGTGGGAAGCGCGTCTGGCCGGTGATCAATCGGACGCGGCAAAGCGTTTCGACGCGGTGCGAGAATTGGCGGCTGTTCGCGGGTTTAGATATATGGACGCCTCAAAGGTAGCGGACCTACCTCTAAAGGAAGTGATGCAACGCATTAAAGCTGTGCCTGTAACTGACGGAATGATTGACCGGATTGAAGCTGCGGCGGTTTTGGGTGGTGCGAGCGAGAGCGGCATCACGGTTTCTAAAGCGCTTGATCTGTATTGGTCACTTGCCGCCGATAAAACGATTGTCAAGTCTGACGATCAGTTGCGTCGGTGGCGCAATCCAAGGATTAAGGCGATCAAGAATTTTATAGCCGTGGTGGGTGATCCGTTGATTGATAAGATCACTGGCGACGACATGCTGGATTTCCGGAGCTGGTGGCTAGATCGGATTTCCAACGGTGAGGTAACAGCGAACGCAGCCAACAAAGACCTGATCCACTTTGGCGACGTGCTGAAAACGGTGAACCGGATGAAGCGGCTCGGGCTCGTGTTGCCATTGTCGGACTTGGCATTCAAGAACGGTGAGGCGGTGAATCGCCCGCCTTTTTCGGCTGATTGGATACGTGAAAAGTTGTTGGCAAAGGACGCCTTGGCCGGTCTGAACCTGGAGGCGAGGGCGATCTTGTTGACGATGATAAACACTGGTGCGCGACCATCGGAGTTGGCTGCGCTGACGCCAGAGTGTATCCGGTTGGATTGTGACGTGCCGCATATCTCGATTGAAGCCGTGGGGCGCCACCTAAAGAGCAGGAACGCTAAGCGCGTGATACCTTTGACCGGAGTATCATTAGGGGCGCTACGAGCCTTTCCGGAGGGTTTCCCGCGCTATCGCGGATCATCGGCAAGTCTGTCAGCCACGGTCAATAAATTTCTGCGGGGCAATGATCTGGTCGAGACGCCAGACCATACGCTTTATGGCTTGCGCCACGGTTTCGAAGATCGTTTGCTTGCAGCGGGTGTGGACGAACGGATCAGGCGCGATCTGTTCGGTCATTCTTTAAATCGTGAACGATATGGCGCGGGTGCGACTTTGGAACATTTGCGGGACGTGGTTTTGAAAGTGGCGCTTTAACTGTTAACAACAGCCTTGGCACGTTCGAACAGGTCTTCATCACGTTTCCTTGCGGCGATCTCGTTTTCTAGCCGTTCAAAGATTGGCAGATAGACGCGATCAATCATCACCAGTTCCGCAATCTTGCGCAGGGCTTCTTTTAGTTCGTCGATGTTAAAGTGGTCGTCAGACATGAGCGCGTCGCCGGATAAGGTGTGTTGACTACCTTATAACAAGGATGTCACGGCGTGCGTGATTTGGTGCGCGGGCGCGTGGTTCCCGTGCATAACGAACTCATCGAGCTAGGCGTCCTAGATTACCATCGAAAAATGACTGATATGGGTCAAACGCGGCTCTTCCCCGCAGCGGTTCGCAATGATCGGGGTCAAATGTGCGCTGATTTTTCCCGATTTTTTCTCGTTACCTTGATCAATTGGGGCTCAAGGACGGTCGCGGCTTTAGTTTATACTCGTTCCGACATGGTGCAATGGACACACTTCGTAGAGCAGGATACTTGGACGACCAGTTCAAGTTTTTAGTCGGGCACGGAGGCAAAACCGTTACCTCTGGCTACAGAAATATAGCTCTGGGCACGACCATGGCTCGTGCTGAGATAATAAATGCTATCAAATATGATGGGCTTCAGCTTTCACATTTGAAAGGAAGTCGCGCGGCTTTGTAAGGCGAGCTTAGACATTTGTGGAGGCCGCAATTGCCTTATTGGCTGCCCGTTTTAACCGCTTACTTTCTGCGTCACGCTTCTGACGTTTTTCAGTTTGTTCGACAGTTTCACTGGCACGAGCCTTCGCCACGCGCGCATGGGTCTTCTGATTACAATTGATTGCTTGAGCAATAGGGTCACTCCGATACTCGCGGACCTCACGATTTTCATTTGCACGCACGGCCTCAGCATACAATGCTCGGCGCTCTTCATTCCAATTGCCGTCAGCCTGTCGATCTTGATCAAGTTGACGCATTTTTTGAATGTATGAGCTGTTGCGGTATTCATCAGATTCTAGCCACAAATTATGTTTCGCAGTCCACAACTTCATGGTCGATAGAGTTTTTGCCCAAGCTTGGTCTCTTGAGATGTATTTATCAAAACACCACTTGCCTTCAGATGCCGGGTTCTCAGGCAGTATAACCATCTGTTCATTAGGGTCAGCGCTAGTCATTTTGATTGTCCTAAGTATGCGTTGGGTGCCATTAAGGTTAGGCGGGGGGTAACACGCTTAATCCCATCCACCCTATCTATCGAATTTGTTCGTCCGCGGTTTGATCCGGCACTCAAGATTGATATCGGTTCTGACAAGCTCTTTCTTATGGATCAGCAACCTGGAGGTTGTCTGTTACGCAGTTTCGTTCGTAGCTACTATTATTATAATATAATATAATATTATAATAATTATATATGTCCGCGAAAATACGTAACAGACACCTCGGGAGTTTAATACTTTGCTCGCCGCTCTGCGGCTCCCTGCGCGGCCTTCGGCCTTACCGCGCGCTTCGCTCGCGGCTATATCTTTATCCCAATTCCGGATTTGGGTTTTGTAATGCACGTTGACGATGGTTCTGCGGCCCAGTCCTGACCGCAGAACCACAAAAGTCACCTAACTTTTTTGCCCGAGATCGACACTGAAGGCTTCCCTCCCTGAGAATTCGCAGTCGCATGAACCTTTGGCTTCTCCTGTTTTAGTGTCTTGGTTTCTTTCTTGCTGTCTTTACCTTTGGACATGGTAGTTCCTTTCAAAATACAATTCACCGCTGCCAGAATGGCATAGGATTGAATGCATGAATTAGCGTCGTTTACGGGTTCCGCTGGGTGCGACTGCACTCGTTTCTACAGAGTCATCAGCTTCTTTCTTGAAGCGATCACTCCTCAGGCGTGCCGCTTTAAGGTGGCGTTTTTCTGCATCTTCATCGTTCATGCGTCTGACGATGCGTGTCGTTTTATCCAACGCCGTTTCTTTGGGGGCTTCAGCGGAAGTAAACAAAGCCGTCTTTGCCAATTTTGCCATCAGTTATCGTCCTAACAATATTTGCTTGTTGATTTTCGTTCGATGGGAACGGGTTATGCTGGCTCTGGCACGACCAGAACAGGGCAAGAGGCCGATCTCGTAACTCTGCGGTAAACGGATGTTTCAAGCAACGCCTCAAGCCAGGACCGGTTTGGGGACCCGACGATGATGAGATCGGCTTCACATTCATCGGCATAGGCGGCAATGACGTCTTCGATCTGGCCGCTGCGCACCTCAATTTCGGTTTCAACACTTGAACCGCATGAAGCCTCAAGCTCTGCAAGCTGCTCTCGGCGGTCCTCGATGATTTGAGCGTCGTCAGTCGCGACGGGAGGAACGGCGGTGACCATTGGTGCCGCCGCGGCCAATCCTGCCCCCTCGAAGGCTGACGGCACAACGTTAAGCAGGGAGACCTTGCCGCCCGTGGTCTCGGCCATGTCAAAGGCAACGCTGGCAATTTCGCAGTTTAGGTTTTGATCGACGGTTGTGACGACCACGATACGCTGAAACCGGGCAGTTTGGGCATCTGTGACCTCTACGCCCTCAACATCCTTTACGTGTTCGAGATGGACGAGGGCAGACTGTAGATCTTTAGCGTCGTAGGATGGATTTGATCCGGCCATTCCCTCAGATGTCGCCTCTAGCTTTTGATCCGCATCAACAGCCATCGACTTTAATATTTTCACCTTGTCAGCGTGCCCTAGCTCGACGTCGCTTAAGACATGACCTGGTGTTTCGAAGTAGTGCGATGGGTTCGTTATTCTTGCTTGGACGTAATTGGTCATGGTGCTCCTTCTTCACTGCGATTGAAAAACAATCTGCAGTAACAGGCTGAATGATGTGAGTTGCGACCACCCCGTTCGGAGTGGTCAATTTGGAACCTGCGAGCAGCTTGGACATCATGTTCCAGCGCACGCTTCAAACCCAGCTATCAAGCGGGTCTTCTCGCTCCGTCATTTTACTCATACATGAAACAAAGGGAAAATTCAATGTCAGTTGCCGCGGATATCGGCATTCTTCTCAATGCCGTAATGAACTCGCGACCACGCAAGCTCATGAAAAAGTAGAAGATCAGCTGAGCGACAACCTCAAGGCCGCCGATCGAAATGCCGGTCGAGAGGTTGCCAGCATCGCTGCGCATTCGCGTAAGTGCATTTTCTTGTCACATACAATACGATTGCTAAAGGCGGCTACATTTACATCCTGTGATGCCTATTTACTGAAAGCAGTCATTTAACCGCGCGTCTCTAAGGTCAAGAACTTTAAATGTCCGCTTATTTACCCCCCTATTGTAGCTCAACTAAGCACTGGTGCGGCCCGGCTTCTGCGAAATGGGAGCGGCATGCGTCGACGAAATGTTGGACCAAGCGGCGGGGCCGAGACTTGTCGTAACCGATGGATAGCGTCAGTGGCGGCAAATCATCTGATATTGGCACCCCTACCAACTGGCCTCCACAATAGCTTTGCTGCGTCAATGGCTGCATGTTCAAAACCGCACATCCATGGCCCACACTTACAAGGCTTCGGACCATCTCGGTCGAATTGGCGTAAGCTGAGATGGCTATGTCTTTGGCATGAGCATTGAACAAGCTTTGATAATAGGGCGCGGCGACGGGGCGATTAAGCACGACGATAGGTTGCGTGGCAATCTGTGCAATCGTCACGGTGGCTTGTCTTGCGAAATCGTGTCCAGCGGGGACAAGGCAATAAGCGGGGGCTTCAATCAATACATCAAAAGCAACAGACGGACGCGCATCTTCGCTCACAAAAAGAATGGCGTCATAGGACCCATTCAGCAATCCGTCCTGGGCGGCGTCATTGTCACATTCGTCAAGATGAAGAGTGATATCGTCCCTATCAGAAACAAAGGACGCGAGGATCAGCGGTAGGAAAGCAGGTGCAATGGGCGCGTAGTATCCAATGCGCAATGTTCCGTTCAGCGCGTTTTTCAGGTCCGCACCTTCCGCCAGCACTGAGCGATATTCCTCGATAAGTAACGCGAACTTTTGGGCGATCAAACGTCCGCTGGCGTTCGCCTCGATCCCGCGCGACCTTTGCCGGACGGTCAGCGTCAAATCAAAGGTGGCCTCAACTTGATCAATCGCCGATCCAATTGCAGAGGCTGCGATATTCAGTTCGGCTGCCGCCTTGGAAATGCTCCCGTGCCGCAGTGCAGTTGTGAAATATTCCATGGCCTTAAGGGATACCGTCATGATTACCTCGGAAAATATGATTTATCTCGTAACTTTAATCAGTTTTTCACGCATAAGCTTTTCTGTCAAACACAGAGGGACCGTCACTCGTGAAAGACATGCAAATGGATGAGACACCGCTCAAGGGTTGGAACCACGTCCCGAATGTTCCACTTCAGGTTTCGCCGTTTTTCCGCTGGCCATTGCGCCCAATGGAGATGCTCGGTTGGGTTTGGAATTCGTGGTTTTTGATCACGGAAAAGCTGATCATTGTCGGCATCGCCTTTGTATCATTCTATTGGTTTCAACCCCCGCTGGAAGAGTCCAACACGCTGGCCTTCGACTGGATCACGCAGATGTATGTCCGCAACTTGATCTTGATGACGGCGGTGGCGGGCGGGTTGCACCTTTACTTTTACACTTTCACAAAACAAGGCAAAGAGCTTCGCTATGACCCGCGTCCACTAATGAAAAACGGCCGACAGTTTACCTTGGGCGGGCAAATCAAAGACAACATGTTCTGGACGCTGGCCAGTGGTGTCACGATCTGGACCGCCTACGAGGTGCTGATGTTTTGGGCGTTGGCCAATGGCTACGCGCCGATGCTAACCTTTGCCGCGCACCCGTTCTGGTTCGTTGCGCTGTTCTTCTTGATCCCGATTTGGGAGAGCTTCTATTTCTACTGGATTCACCGCTTTCTGCACATTCCGTTTTTCTACAAACACGTGCATTCCCTGCATCACCGCAATATCAATGTCGGCCCGTGGTCAGGAATGTCGATGCATCCCGTCGAACATGTGATTTTTCTGGGGTCAGTCCTCATCCATTGGATCGTGGCCGCGCACCCTGTGCATATTTTGTTCCACCTGCAATACTACGCGCTGACTGCCGCCACGACGCATACCGGCTTTGAAGGCTTGGTAGTCAAAGATGAAAACCGGCTGGCTCTGGGCACGTTCCACCACCAAATGCACCACCGTTATTTTGAGTGTAACTACGGCTCGCTGGAAATCCCTTGGGACAAATTCTTTGGCTCGTTCCATGATGGCACAAACGCCGCCGACGTGCGTATCAAAGAGCGCCGTAAACGTATGATGGGGAGTTAAGACATGGCGGCATTGACGGTAAAAGACCTGCTAGATGCGAAATGCAAACGCCAGCTTTACCCGAAGTTGGTAGCGGCGTAGACAAGGCGCGATTCAAAATGAAGATGCGCTGCTTCGTTGAAGAGCATCCCGATCAAATCACCTTAATCGGGAGTGTCGGTATAGAAACCCAAGGGCACACGTAATGAACGCGCCCTTGGGTATGCGGTATTGTGGTCTACCGTTAGCGGTTCGCGCCAGGAAGGTCAGTTACCTCCGTCGACACGTTGTATGGCTCGCTAAAACTGCAGTTGTGACAAGTTTCGCTGTCACCTGCCACGTAGTGATCAACCTGCCTCTTTGGTCCGTGCACGTCGACCGAAGACGTCGTTGTCTCAGTCCGGGTGCCTTGACTGGATGCTGCGCGCGCGTTTGGCGGAGTTTTGTTGCTCATGCCCATGAACGAGTTGGTTTCGCTAGTAGTTACAGTTGTGGTAATGGTGCCACTGTTAGTCGGAGCAGCAACGGCGGCGCTAGCAAAAAGAATAATTCCGCAGGCTAAGGCGGAGTTGAGATAACGGTTCATTTCTTGATCCTCTTTACAAAATATTAAGATAATTATGCCTATGCTCATCTCGAAATTTGTATAGATAGTTTTTTATGCCGTGATCGACACACCTAGGACTAGTTCTGCGCGTCTTAAAAAACTATCTATAGTATGCCTACCGTGCATGGCGCTGCCGAAGACTGAAATATTACACGCTCAGGTGGAATTGATCCGGATGCCATTATCGTCAATGCGCGCGACGGGCAAACTTGATTCCTGCGAATCGCGTTGCTAATCCCACATTTGAGCTGCTGCCGGTTTCGTGGACACCGTGATAAAGTGTTTATGAGATTGGAGGACAGCGACAACGAGAAGAGTTTACAGCCGAGATTATAAGCGCGAGGCGGCACTGCTTGTGACGATGCGCGGTGTCAGCGTCGCGCAAGCGGCCAAATATCTGGACGTGCATGCGACCGTGCTTCGTAGGTGGGTGCGTGAGTTTGGATCAAATGGCAATGATGCCTTTCTGGGCAAAGGCTAGTTGAGGCCGGATGCCGAGGAGCTTCGAAGCCTTCGACGAGAGGTCGCTAAGCTGAAGGCGGAGCGCGATGTCTTAAATAAGGTCGCCGCCTACTTCGCCAGGGCTCATCTGTGATGTTTGGGTTCATAGCGACGCGTCCGAAATGCTGCAAGACGGCATCTGGTAAAGAGGGTTCGAAGGAGACCTTACCTGCGCGAACTATCAGCGTCAGCAAAGGGCCGAAAAAGGTGCGAACTATCGGACCGATTGTTTGACCAACTTGCATTGCCAGAAGGGGTCTTGAACTTGGCTGGCCGATCGCCAGCCAAGTTCCTAAATCAAAGTGTGATGCGGAATCGTGCGAATCCGTCAGGGCCATCACCAGCCTCTTCGATCTGCAGGTTCACTTGATCGAGATAGGCTGCCGCAGCGGGCCCGGTGTCAAACAGCACTGTGGTTCCATCCATGGGTGCGAACGACCAGTTGTTGTCGGCCTGCGGGCTGATCGTGCCCTTCTCAACAATATAACGCACGATGACGTCGCGGTTGGTGTCGGGGCCTTCAAACACCGTGGTTTCGGGTGTCGCGCCTGAGAAATTCCCGCCACCGCCAGCTCGATAGTTGTTGGTTGCGATGATAAATTCAGATTCAATATCAACTGGTTGGCCGTCGTAGGACAAGTTGACGATCCGGTTGGCATCAGCATTCACCACCTCGCCGTCGCGGTCATATTTCGACGGTTGTGACAAATCGATCTGGTAGGTAACACCGTCAATGACGTCGAAGTTATAGCTCGGGAATTCAGGGTTCAGCAGGACGACATCTTGCGCGCCCATCTCTACTTGATTGAAGATACCCGCCGAGCGTTCGAGCCAGTCCTTGACCTGCTGCCCACTCACCCGCACCGCGCGGGCAGTGTTGGGATACAGGTAAAGATCCGATACGTTCTTGATCGCGACGTCACCTTCTGGCACGTCCGTGTAATACTCCGGACCACCACGTCCACCGGCCTTAAACGGAGCGGCAGCCGACAGGATCGGCATGCCTTCATATTCGGTGCCTTCCATCATCTGCTCCATATACCAAAGCTGTGCAATGGAGACGATTTGCACCGACGGATCATCCGAGACCAGGGCGAAATAGCTGTGCAGCGGTGCGTCAGTTTTGCCGACAGCACGGCGCACATAGGCCAGCGTTTCGTCGTGTTCAGTCTGAACGGACGCAAGCACGGCTGGATCGTCCTCAACCAAGGCTGTGATCGACCGGTCCTCGTTGCGCATTGAAATTGGGCGTGCTTCGGACATTGCAGAAACCACGCGCCATTCGTTGCCGTCCTTTTCCACCAACAGATCAATCAAACCCATGTGGCTACCCCAGAAACCGCCCATTGTCGCGGGTGTGCCCATCAATGTCCCCGCAGCGACGTCTGCGCCTGCGAATTCCTCATAGTTCGGGGACGGGAAGACAAGGTGGCTATGGCCAGTCAAGATCGCATCAATTCCATCCAATCCAGCGAGCGGCACCGAGGCGTTTTCCATTCCGTAGGTGTGATTTGCAGAGCCAATGCCTGAGTGTGACAGCGCCACGATAATGTCCGCGCCTTGCTCCTTCATCAACGGAATGTAGGCTTTGGCCGTTTCAATAATATCGCGGGCTTGAACGTTACCCTCTAGGTGGCGGCGGTCCCAGCCCATGACCTGCGGCGGGACAAACCCGATCAGCCCCACTTTGATCGCATGGTCCGTTCCCGCGCCGTCGGTGACCTTGTGGTCAAGGATCACAAATGGCGGGATCAGGGTTTTGTCCTGAGTTGGATCACTGCCCATCTCGAGCGCGATGTTTGCATTCACAATCGGGAAATTTGCACCAGCCACAGACTTCATTAAGAAATCGAGGCCGTAATTGAACTCGTGGTTGCCCAAGGTCGAGGCATTAAAGCCAAGAGTATTCATAGCTTGAATAACGGGATGTGTGTCACCCTCTGCCATGCCACGTTCGTAGGCGATGTAATCCCCCATCGGATTGCCTTGCAGAAAATCGCCATTGTCGATCAACAGAGAATTTGACGCCTCGTCGCGAATGCCTTGGATCAGGCTGGCGGTGCGCGCTAGCCCAACTGTGTCGCTCTGGCGGTCGGCATAATAGTCGTAGGGAAAGACATGCACATGTAAATCGGTCGTTTCCATGATACGCAGGTGTGCTTGATTTCCGGCAGCGTTGGCAGAAAACGGATGCAGTGCGATGAAGCCCGCTGTGCTGGCCAGAAACCCGCGACGGTTGAGCGAAATTGACATAATAATATTCTCCCAGATAGCAGTGCTGTTGATCAAGTATCTCCTCAGTCTAGCAGACTAAGGAAGACCCGCACGGATAATCTTGGTAAGTTGGCAAAAAGCTGCTTTCAATTTAAGTGTCAGCCGTTGAGGAGAACCACCTTCGTGGCAATGGTTCGTCACGTGCCATTCTTAGGAGCGCCTAAAAATGGCAATTGGGCTTCCGCCGAATAACTACTTGCGCGCGGAGCCGCCCTTGGCAACGCCGGTTCGGGACGTTCGCGATGAGCCGTAATTTCGGCGGCAATTTTGCCTGCTTCCCGAAAGCGGGCTTTAGCTGCCATACGAAAATCGGCAATGTGGGCAGAGGTGACGCATATCGGGTGGTTCCAGCGCGCCGTGTCGAGCGTCCAAAAAGCAGTGGGTCGATTGTTCCGATTTAAAAACTAACGAGCTTTGATTTGGTTCCGAGGAATGGCTAAACGCGTAGTCATATACTGATGGGCGGGGCGTCCCATGTGAATGAGTTGACGATGTCCTAGAAGGGGTGGGTGGGCGTGATGGGGATGGCTTGGTCCACGGTAGTGATTGGTGTTCGACGCTATTACAGGTGGAAGCGTTACAAGATTTTACTGAGAAACTCTTTAGTTCTGGGGTCCTTGGCACTGTCAAAGAAGACGCTCGGTGGGCCGTGCTCCACGATAACCCCTCTGTCGGTAAAATATACATGGTCAGCCACTTCCCGGGCAAACCCCATTTCATGGGTCACAAGAATGCACGTCATGCCATCCTCCGCCAAATCTTTGATGGTCTGCAAAACCTCGCCCACAGTTTCAGGATCAAGCGCCGCCGTGACCTCATCGAATAAGATCACATCAGGTTTCATAGCAAGGGATCGTGCGATGGCGACCCGTTGCTGTTGTCCGCCAGATAGCTCTCCGGGATAAGCATTTTCTTTGCCCTGCAAACGAACCTTAGCCAAAAGCTCCCGCGCTTGCGTTTCTGCTTCTGCCTTGCCACGCTTCAGAACCCTGACTGGGGCCATCATAACATTCTGCAATGCGGTTTTGTGCGGAAACAGGTTATATTGCTGGAACACCATCCCGACTTTCTTACGCAGCTCCAATTTATCGAGATCGGGATCATTGACCTCCTGCCCCTCTACAAGGATCGAGCCCAGCTGAATGTCGTTCAACGCGTTCACGCAGCGAATAAGGGTTGATTTTCCCGACCCAGAGGGGCCGATGATGCAGATCACATCGCCCTTCATCACGTCAAGAGACACGCCTTTCAAGACTTTCAGATCACCAAAAGACTTATGAACGTTCTTAATCGAAACCATCGGATCAGCTGGGGTCCAACTCATGTTATTTCCTTAATTGATCACGGCGAATTTTTGTTCCAGCCACACGGTAAATCGCGCGATCGGGTAACAGTAAACAAAGAATAGCAACAGCACAAAGCCATAGAATGGCGCCAAAAGTTCAGGGCGCCCACCCTCGGCCGATAAGGCGCGGCCCGTCAATGTCATCACCTCGGAAACTCCCACGATAGAGGCCAGAACCGTCGCCATTGTCAGGATGGAGTATAGGTTCATCCAAGGCGGCAACATCCGTTTGACGCATTGCGGCAAAATAATAAGCCAAAGCGTCTGACTGCGTGTGTAGGCAAGGCTTTCCGCAGCTTCCCATTGACCGCTTGGCAAGGATCTAACTGCACCACGCACGATTTCAGATACATTGGCCATCACTGGCAAAGACAGTCCAAGAATAGCTTTAAACCAGTCGGGAAATGGGATTTTAAGACCGAAGATTGACAACTCAAACGGCAGTAAAAACATCGCAAAAAAGAGTAGAACAAGCCATGGCGCATTGCGAAAGAACTGCGTCACAAACCATGAGCTTGTGCTGATGGCACGGGCCGGAGAGATTTGACCTAGTCCCAGCAAGGCTCCAGTTGCGGTTCCCAAGGCCATGGCCAAGACAGAGATCACTAGATTAAAGATAAAGCCCTTTAACAAAAGCGGGGCCCAATTCATTAAGACGGTAAACGGCGTCTCTTTGGCGCCACCCTCGGAGGCAAAAGCAACCGTCGCGCCCACTATGAACAGAACCGCTATCGGCACCGCGTGCCATAGCTTGAGACGCAAAAAGGGTTCGGGCTCTCGCGGGGTGGATTGCATCATAACTGGCAGATCGGTTTTGTAGGTCACTCAACCATACCCCGGAATTTTCATAGACTGTTCCCATCGGTTCATACCCGCAACCAAAACGCCAACCAGCGCAAAATAGGCGAGCAAGAGAAAGATCATCATTTCGGTCACATTCACATTGTCAGACCAAATCTGATTAGCCTCGTAAAGCATTTCAGGCACCGCAATCGCATAGGCCAACGTCGTAGTTTTAACCAAGTTGACCAAGTTGTTGTTAAGCGCCGGTAAAACTACGCGGAACGCCAGCGGCAACATGATGTCTTTGTAAATCTGAAACTTGGAGAAACCTAAAGCTTCAGCGGCTTCTATGGTGGATTTTGGCACAGCTTCGATGCCCGACCTGAAAATTTCGACGTTGAAAGCACCCGCAAAAAACGAAAGTGATATTGCTGCCCAAGCGAAGCTTCCTAACAAAGGCGATTGACCGCCCCAATCATTCTCCACGCGAGGCAGCAGCGTGCCTATGGCGAAGTAGAAGAAATAGAGCTGCACCAGCGGTGGTGTATTGCGGAAAAGTTGAATGTATCCGTTAACGACACGGCGGGTCATTCTGAAAGACGACGCCTGCAACCAAGCCCCAACAATTCCGATGACTATGGAAAAAAACAAGCAAATAAGCGACAGCCATATCGTCGTCAGAAAGCCGTTGAACATCCGGTTGCGATCATAGCTATCATAGAAAAATGGTAGGTTGATTCCCGTCTCCTGATTGAGAACGCGGAACCAGTCAAAGAAAAATTCCATTCAGGGGAGCTCCGATAATCAAATATCTGGCGGGACAAAAAGCCCCGCCAGCACAGTCACTTAATTGTATTTTTCGTTCATTTCTATTGCGAAGGGAGTGTTAGCGACGCCCCACTTAGCTTCCAGCTCGAGGATACGGCCGGACTGGTGCCACTCGATAATCATCTCGCTCATCAACGCGGCAAAGTTGTCTTCACCCAGTTGAACTGCAAGACCCCAAGGCGCATCGTCAATCGTTGGCAAAGGCATTTCGTAGTCTGCCCATTCCGGATCATTGGTTTTGGCTACAATTGCACTGTCATCGTAGACGAACGCTGCACAGTTGCCTGCCTTCAACGCCGAATAGGCTTCGGCCGTGCCTTTGAACGCAACTATCTCTGCGCCAAAGTTTTGCGAGGTTGCTTTATTATAGAATGCTCCCTGAATGCCGCAAACGGGTTTGCCACGCAGGTCTTCCCATTCTGTCAAGCCAAGGCTTTTTAGCGCCAGAATATTTGTTCCAGAGGAATAATAGTTCGGATCGGGAATCAGAACAACTTCGCGACGGTCCGGTTTGTCTGTCATTGTGGCAATCATCAGATCAATCTTGCCTTGCTCCAGAAACTGCATCCGATTGGAGCTGACGACAGGCACAAATTCCACGTCTACGCCAAGCCTGGCGGCCACATCAGCTGCAAGATCCGGCTCAATTCCGATGATGGCCCCGGTCGTATCTAAGAAGCCATAAGGCTTATAGTCGGCCTTTACGCCGACGATCAGCGTGCCCCGCTCTTTGATTGTGTCGAGCACATCAGCAGATGCTGTAGCCACGCCCATTGTCGAGGCCATGAGCGCCGTCGCCAGAAATTTGATTGTTTTCAGTGTCATATTTTCACCCCAATGGTTTCGTTATCGAACAATTTTTGCGACGTTCTTGCCGCATAGCCTTACAATCACTCTACGGGTTCCGTCAGCTTCTTCAACCGTCTTAGAAAGGAGTGTCTTTAACCTGGATGCAGACTAACAGATCGACAAGGACGTCGCATGTGTTGGAGTTGCTACAGGCAGCTTGGGCACTTCAATCTGCACAGGCATAAAATCCATGCTATCCAAATTGGGTAAAACTAACGTGCCCATCCGTTCCAAGCTCCGCCAATCTGAAACACGGCTGAGTATTAACTCATATCGCTTGGCCACAGCATTCACGGTTGCACGCTCGATCAGCGTTTCTGCCACGATCCGAGCCTTCAGCTCAAAGGGCCAGCGCCGCGCACCACCTGAACTGCGCGGAATTATTGTGATAAACTCGTTTTTAGCTACCATATTGAAACTCCCTTCAGGTCTATGAAGGGACTGAATCGCATATCAGAAATCTATATGGAATATGGGGTCGGCGCACCGCATACGTTTGAAGTCAGGATGCTTGCCGCTTGGGTTGATGAACGAATTGACGTGACTGGGCCATGCCTTGAACCGCGAGCAGGGGTAACGCTGGAACACATGCAAAGTGTCGTGACAAAGGTGGCATCTTAGCCATTTACTAAGGCTCTGGCGCACGCAATCAGATTGTTTTCATGCAATCTCACCAACAGTTGGTTGATGCGCTTAATATTGCTGGCGTCCTAAATCGCAAGAAAGAGCGCTCAACACTTGATATACCTTGGTCAGCCCAATCTCTTCGACCAGTTCGCAAAGATGTCCTAGAGCAAATAAGTATAGATGCAGAGCCAGACGACGAGGTCACCTCACTGTTTGAGGGTGTAGCTGCGCAGGAGGTGACAGGAGGCCTGCCACGCTTCGGACAAGCCCTGCAGCGAGAG
>TARA_R110002051_G_scaffold32562_3_pt1 | contig 35938 bp, 25 predicted proteins | sample TARA_R110002051 | Tara Oceans TARA_R110002051 (sample SAMEA4397023) | marine metagenome | biome: Polar Biome; feature: [MES] marine water layer (ENVO:01000295) within the mesopelagic zone...; material: water (ENVO:00002006), including particulate matter (ENVO:01000060) such as...... | reverse complement strand
TGGATCACCCCGACGGCGCTCGAATCGAGCAAGCACTTTTGAGCCGGCAACGATCCATCGCGCGCTCTCGTCGGCGAAAAGACAAGCGCGAGTATTCGGCACGTTGTTCAGGTGTCGGCACACTTCCCGGCCGTCATCATTGCCGATCCCATCTATAGTGGATCCACATGAGCGAAGCTTGTCCGTGATTACAGTTTGAGGATTGCCATATCGCTTCATGCTTTTCTCATCAATGTTGTGGCACAGGCCTTGTCGCAGGTCTTATGCACAAAGGACTCCAGGACTTCGCCTCCATGATCGATGACCCGGCCTGCAGACTCGAACCTGGTTCCTTTGACAACGTCTTCCGATTCATTTTCGATATTGAGCGCCACCAATGGCGGCCTCAGGCTCATTTCCGCGGACGATGACCTAACGGAGCCTATTCTTCCCGCATGGACCTAGACATCGAATCTGAGAGCGGTTTTAGAAGATAAGTGATTGCGGGTTTTGACCCTGTACGGATGAATGCCTCCACGGGCATGCCCGGTGCGAGTTCCGCCCCTTGAAGAATGCTATCAAGGGCCTCGTGTTCCGGAATCTCGACCAGGACCAGATAATAAGGCGCGCCAAGCCGGTCATCGAGGAGACTATCTGCGGAGACTGTTTTGACCCGGCCGTTCACTTCTGGCGTTCTGCGAGAGCCGAAGGCCGAAAACCGGACAAGCGTTTCCTGCCCCGCCTGCACTTTATCCACGTCCCCGGGTGCGATGCGCGCCGCGACCATGAGCCTGTCACTGTCCGGCACGATCTCCATAATCGGCGCACCCGGCGCGATAACGCCCCCCACCGTGTGTATCGAGAGGCCGAGCACGCGGCCGCTATAAGGTGCCCGGATTTCTGTTCGCCTGAGCGCGTCAGCTGCAGCAACCCGGCGTTCTTCGAGATCGGCAATCGAGACTTCGGCGTCCCGCAGTTCGCTGATGGCGTCCTCCCGGCCCGTTTCATTCAGCCTTTCGATTTCGAGCTTTGCTTCGGCAATAATGCTTTGCGCTTCGGCGACGCTAGCGCGCAGCGCGCCGCGCTCACCAGCAAGACGAGTGGATTCCCGTTCAAGCTCACGCACCCTGTTGATCGTTGCGTAGCCGCGCTTGTTGAGGTCGCGAATGCCTTCGAGTTCGTCCTCGATGAGACGGCGTTGTTTCTGAAGCGAATCGATCTGCGCGTTCAGCCCGGCTATGCGTTCATTTTGCTGGACAATGCGCTCCTGAAGGAGGTCCGACTGGGTATCGCGGGTGGTGCGGCGCGCATCGAACAATTGCTTTTGTCCGGCGGTCTTCGCATGGAATCCAGCGAGGCCGATCACCTCTGCAATTCCTCTCGGGTCTGCGATCATCGGGGCTCCGTCGCGCTCCGCTTCGAGACGCGCGCGCCGTGCATAAAGCTCGGTGAGCTGCCCGTCGATGAGAGCAAGGTCGGCACGTTGTGTCACGTCTTCAAGACGAACGACGATGTCCCCCGCGGTGACGAGGTCGCCTTCCTCAACCAGGATGTCGGAAACGACACCGCCTTCGAGGTGCTGCACCGCTTTCCGGTTGCTTTCGACGACAATCTGACCGGGCGCGACAATGGCGCCGTGGATTGGCGCCAGCACCGACCAGAGCGCGAGGCCACCGAACACTGCGGCGATAACGAAGACACCGAGGCGGATATAAACCTCAGCGCTCGCGGGCGGTTGGTGGGACTGCGACAGTGGCGGAAATGCTGATACGGTCATCCGCCCGCCTTCGCGCGCAAGGTCTGAACCTGTTGAGGCGCTAGCTGTTGAAGGATTTCATCGCGAGGACCGAAAGCGCGGACTTCGCCGTCCGCCAGTAAAAGCAGCTTGTCGACGCCGGCGATGGCATTTGGGCGGTGCGCGATGACGACGAGCGTGGCACGGCGCGCTTTCAGCCCCTGAATGGCGGATCCAAGCGCGGCGTCGCCTTCTGCGTCGAGATTGGCGTTCGGTTCGTCCAGAACAACGAGCGTGGGATTGCCGAACAGCGCGCGAGCGAGACCAAGCCGCTGGCGCTGGCCAGCGGAGAGATGGCGCCCGCGGTCGCCGATTTCCGTGTCGTACCCGTCGGGAAAGGAAAGGATCATGTCGTGCGCGCCGGCAGCTTTAGCGGCGGCGATAACATCCTCATCTTGTGCATCGTCTCTGAAGCGGGAGATGTTGGCGGCCGCCGTGCCCGCGAACAGCTCGATTTCCTGGGGCAGGAAACCAATATGGGGGCCGAGGTCATCAGGGTCCCATTGTGAAAGAGTTGCGCCATCAAGCCGGATATCGCCCGAAACCAGTCTTTCGACGCCAACAAGCGCGCGGGCGAGCGTCGACTTTCCGGCCGCGCTGGGACCGATGACGCCAAGAGCCTCTCCCGGTTCAAGACGAAAGCTGACCGATTTGAGGATGGGCCTTTTGGCGCCGCCCGGCTGGCAGAAAATGCGGTCCACACTTACCGCGCCCTCTGGCGCCGGCAACTGCGTGCGCGGCTGAGCCGCACCCGCATCGCCCAGGAACGTCTTGAGCCGGGCATAGGCGGTTCCGGCCTGTAGAAAGTTCTTCCATTGCCCGGTGACGATTTCAACGGGCGCGAGCGCGCGTCCGGCGATGATGGAGGCGGCAATCATCGCGCCCGGCGAAAGCGCGCCCTTGATTGCGAGAAACGCGCCGGTTCCAAGGATCAGGGATTGCAGCAACATACGCGACGCCTTCGTTACCGCCGTAAGACCGCTGGTTCGGTCGCTGGCGGTGACGGCGTGGTCGTTGGCCATTTGCGACAGAGCAAGCCATCGCGACCTGAGCGGGCTTCGCAGTCCCATCGCGTCCGCAGCGGCGGCGTTGCGAAAAGTTGCAAGCGCGAGGCGGTCTGCTTCGCCCGCCACGCTGACGGCATCCAGGAAGGCGCGGCGGGAGACCCGCTCATTGATGGCGGCGAGTGCGACAAGCGCCAGCAGTCCGATGACTGAGACGACGCCAAGCAGCCAGTGCATCAGGAAGACGATCGCGAGGAAGAACGGCGTCCAGGGCGCATCGAATATGGCGGTCAGCGCGGGACTGCCGACGAACTGCCGGATCTGCCTGAGGTCCTTGATCGGCTGCTCCGCTGATAGGGCGCCTCTGAGCGCGCCGTCAGCGGCCTTGTCGAATACGAGGTCTTTCAGCCTGTCTTCAAACATTCCGCCAGCCCTCGCAAGCAGTGCGCTTCGCGCAAAGTCGAGTAGCGCCATGGCAGCAAACAATGCGATGATCAGCATCGTTATAACAGCCAGCGTTTCGAAAGACCGGCTCGCCAGGACGCGGTCATACACCTGCATCATGTAGAGCGGGCCGGTGAGCATTAGAATGTTGACGAATGCGCTGAGAAATCCGGCGTAGCCCAGCAGGCGGCGGGCGGCGCGCTGCGCCGCCACCAGGGCGTTTGCCGCAGGCGGTGTTTCGGAGCGAGGAGGTTTCACTTTGGGCCTTTCATGGTCGCGCCCCGTCACCCGGTCACCGGAGCGCAACCGCGCCAGTGACCGGGTGCAGCGAGACGATCAGGCCAGCTCGAAAGCATCGTGATCGAACATTTTGTGAGACCTGTGGATCGAGGCTTCGAAACGGTCATCGAGTAATTGCCCGAATGGAAGATCAGCGACGAGATCGATGGCACCCGCATAAGGTTCCGGATCATGTGCAACAGGCTGCGAAATCGAAGCCAGGCCCGGCAGTTCAGGCGCGTAACCGGTTCGACGCCCGGCCAGCAGTCCCGAGAAGTCGAACGCATCATCGTCCGATAGCTCAAACCTCGCAATGCTTTCGTGCTTTGGGTAAAGCAAATGTTCACGGAGATTGAATTGCGGAATCGCGCGACCGCCAAGATCCAGGAGCGGATACAGCAATGACGTTTCGGTGCCGGGCTCGACGCTGACATCGGTTGATGTTGATGCCTCGAATTCAAGCTCCGGAACCAGGCCTTCGAGAACAAACATGGCGGACATTTGCGAGCCGCCATCGAGGATGGTTGCGACGTCGCTCTCGGTCAGGATTTCGCCATCACCTGCGACGATGGTGAAAGAAGCGGTTCCGCTTGTATTGAAGTAATCCTTGAGCTCGACCGTATCGGCTTCGCCGCTGATCCCGACCAGCAGGTCCTGATAGACGCGCGTGAACGTCAGATCGGATGCCGCGACGCTGACGTCAAATTCGAGCGTGTCGTTGCCAAAAGAGTTGTAGACGACGTCGGCGCCATCGCCGCGCGTGAATGATATCTGATCATCGCCGGATTCGGTGAAGATTGTATCGCTCCCCAGACCGCCAGCGATAACGTCATCCCCCTGCTGCCCGAAGACCATATCATCTCCGGCGCCGCCATCGACGATGTCCGCACCGATCCCGGCATAGATCCAGTCATTGCCGCCGCCGCCGAGGATGGTGTCGTCGCCGGATTCGCCGTGCAGATAGTCGGCCCCATCACCGCCGTCGAGGAGATCGGCGCCGTCGCGACCATAGAGGCCGTCATTGCCGCCATTTCCGATCAAGGAGTTGTCTCCGGCATCGCCGACGAACTGATCGCTGCCATCGCCGCCAATCACGCCTTCAATGCCTGAGATGAAGTTCTGCCCGTATTCAAAACCTGACGCATAGTTTGAGTCGAGATAGGCGAAGACAGGCAGCGACGTGTTGGAGAGGTCGAGAAGGTCGAAGCCTTCACCGCCATCGATTGTGTCAAAGCCCGCGCCAGGATCAATAACATCATCCCCCCCCAGCGCGGTAATCGTATCGCTGCCGGCAAGCCCGAAGACCACATCGTCGCCGGACGTGCCGGTGAGCGTGTCATTGCCGGGTGTCCCGACAATATCGCCCGATCCTTCGTTTATGTCATTGATGGTGATGTCGAACAATTTGGAATAGATGTTTCCGGCACTGTCCTCGACTTCGATCTCGATCGCTTCGACAGGCGAAGTCTCGAAATCGAGCATCGCTCCCTCGGCGAGGACAAGCTGCGCGCCGGCAATTGTGAAGAGATTTTCGCCTGGTGCTTTCACGCGATATACAAATGTCTCGTCAGCATCGGGATCGATCGCAGACAGGTCGCCTACCACAGAACCAGCGGCGGAATTCTCGTCGATTGAGGCGTTGGAGAGCCCGATATTGGTCGGCGCCTCATTGATGTCGTTCACGGAAATCGTGAACTGCTCCTCATACGGATTTCCTGCGCTATCCCGAACCTCAATGACGACATCAATGGATGTCTGCGTTTCGAAATCAATAACGGCTCCGTCGCGCATGACGAGCTGGTCGCCGTCGATTTCAAATGGAGAGTCTTCGGTCAGGATCGCATAGGTGAAGGTGTCGCCGGGTTCCGGATCGGTCGCCGAAAGGACACCCACGATGGCGCCGGCCGCGCTGTTCTCATCGACCGATGCGTTTGAAAGGCTGATGTCCGTCGGCGCTGCATTGCCGATAATGGTCAGCATAAAGTCATCGGAAGCGGATTCGAGACCGTCTGAAGCCGTTACGCGAAGCTGGTAGTCTCCTCCTGCGCCAGCAGGCGCAAACCCCGCCAGTAATTGATCTTGTTCCACGAACAAAAGCCATTCAGGAAGATCTGTGCCATCCGCGAGTGTGACCTCATAGTGGAGTTGTTCACTATCAACATCGGTGAATGCACCTTGGGCGATCTGGATTTCAAACAGCTCGCCAGCGTCTGCGGAGACATCGGAAAGCGGAATAGAGACCACGGGTGCGTCATTGCCTGGCGCAATCGTCAAGTCGAAGACATCCGAGACCGTGAACTCTGCATCGGATGCCGTGACCTCGATTTCGAGCACGCCGTTGAAATCGACCGGAGGCGTTCCGCTAAACATCCCGGCTTCCGCGTCGAATGCGAGCCAGCCTGGCAGCTCCGAGCCATCAGACAGCGATGCGCTGAGGATCAGACTGTCGAAATCGACATCGCTGAAGGCGCCGCTGTCTATCGTGAAGGATACGGCCGTATCTTCGTCGAAACTCTGGTCGGCAAGAGGCGAGGCCAGCTGCGGCGCGTCATTGACCGGGGCGACGTCCACCGAGACCGAGGCCGACGCCTCGGCACCGTCAGCATCCACGACCGTATAGGTGAAGCTCGCCAGCCCTGTGAAATCGGCGTCGGGGGTAAAAACGACCCGGCCCTCTTCATCGATCTCGACCGCGCCGCCGGATATGGCGGTGACATTCGAAAGCAAGAGCGATCCGCCATCCGGATCCGCCGCCGCGGCGATGAGCAAGGATGCACGCAGGATGAGCGGCGTGTCTTCGCGCGCATCGAATGCCAGCGCACCGGCGTTCGGCGCCTGGTTCGCGACGATGACTTCCGTTGCGCCCCCGGCGCCGCCTTCGCCACCGAGGAATTCGAGCGTCTCAACGTTGCGGATGCGATTGATGCCTTCACCTCCGACATTGTCGCTGACAATAATCCAATCGCCATCAGCAACGACGTCGTAATTGGAACGTGGGCCCCGGAAGACGGCCGTATCACGGCCTTCGCCGCCATCGATCAGGTCGTTCCCGCCGCGCGATTCAATTCTGTCGTCTCCATCGCGCGCGTCGATGATGTCATCGCCTTCATAACCGAGGACTGCGTCATCGCCATTGGTGATCGACTGGGCGAGAAGCAGTTTTTCGACGCCTTGCGAGGAAAATTCTGCGCCATCATCGGTGTAGAAATATTCAAGTGCTCTTCCGTCGCCGGCGAACTGTCCTTCGATCAGCAGGGAATTGCGTTCCTCGCCGCCAATTTCAATGAGGAGGTCGTCACCGCTCTCGCCGACGCGCGAGAAGGAGATCAGTTCCGGCGAAATGCCGGCGCCGAAAGCGACTTCATCATAACCGCCCGCATCCGATGCCGTGTCATTGAAGGAGCCAAGCTTCAGCACATAAGTGTCGTCACCTGCCCCGCCTTCGAGCCGGTCGGTTCCCGCACCGCCATCGAGGACGCCGCCCAGATCACCGGTTGCGATCGTGTTGTCGCCCTCGTCATTCCGGTTGGTGATGAGATCGGCCAATTCTTGCCAGGTGAACTCCGAGCCGTCGTCAAATACGAATCGCTCGATTCCCGCGCGATAGAGAAAATCTTCGCCATAATAGTCGGCGTAATCATATTCCCATTCTTCGGCTGTAACGACATGCGGCCCTTCACCGGAATATTGATCCTCGATGATCGACCCCCAGTTTCCGGACGGCGCAAGCTGATCGCGGATAAGGAGGCTGTCGCCCGTTCCGTCGATTTCGATGAGCAGATCGGAGAGCGTGGCCCCTGTCGCCGTGAGGATCAGATCGGAGACCGTCACGCCTGCGCCGAAGGTCAGCGTATCGGTTTCGCGCAACGATGCGATATCGAGTTCGGAACCATCATCCGGATAGGGAATATATGTCAGGCTGCGGTTCGTTTCGACAATTATGTCAGAGCCCGATCCGATGCCGAATTGGTAGGCATCGCTGCCGTGGCCGCCCCGCAATTCATCGGCGCCAGCGCTGGCCGCCAGGGCGTCGTCCTGGTCCGAACCGATCTGAAGGTCATCGCCGGTCGTTGCCGCCTGAGTCGCGAGGAGCAATTCACTGGCGTCGAACACGACGCCGGGCTCGCTGACAAATTCGATACGGTCCACATAGTTGGCGTAGCTGAACGGATCTGAGCTGTATGGATTCAACTCCAGTCCATATTGGCCAATCACCGTTATGGATTCGCCGGAAGCGAGGGCGATAACGAGATCTTCGTCAAATTCGCCCGACCGCGATATCGAGACATCGCTTGAGGCGATACCGGCGCCAAACTGGATCGTAGTGGTGTCGAACCCGCCGCTGTTTGACGGGCTGAGGATCGTGTCGTTCCCGTCACCGGGCTCGAAGAGGAAGGTCAGGTCGCCATAATTGCCGTAGAACGTGTCGTTGCCGCCTCCGCCGTCCATCGTTTCATCGCTGTAAGTTGTGAGGGGAGCGAGGAACTGATCCGCTGCGGTTGGCGTGCGGGCGATGGAGAACACCTGCGAGAGCGACAGGGACGATCCGTCATCAAAGCGCAGAATATCGATCGACCCGACCTCGTCGGACGGGTTGCCTGCAAAGGTGACCGATCCACCCTGGGCAAGCTCTGCGCGGATCGCGGTCTGCGGTCCGTCGAACGCGTAGTAATCAGTGTAAGGCGAGGCGTCGACGATCACGAAGGTGAAGGTCAGATCGTTCGCTGTAATCCCTGCGCCGAATTCGATGGTGTCCGTATCGAAATCGCTGCGATTGTCAAAAATGAGATCGTCGCCATCGCCCAGATCATAGTAATAGACAGACGCGTCGTCCGCGTCGACCATGACGTCGTTACCGGCGCCGCCCCGGTATTCGTCATCGCCGTAGTCACCGCGCATGACGTCATTGCCCGAACCGCCTTCAAGCACATCGTTTTCGTATCCGCCGTCGAGCGTGTCGTTGCCCGCGCCGCCACGCAGCGTATTGCCGGCCTGGAGACTGGAAGGCGTTTCGCTTGTATCGCCGGCTGACAGAATATCGTCGCCGTCACCACCCTCAAGCAGGTCCTCGCCGGCGCCGCCGAGGAGGGTGTCATCGCCGTCACCGCCATAGAGCTGATCATCGTCGTCGCCGCCCTGGATCTGATCATCGCCGCCATAGCCGTTTATCACGTCGTCGCCGGATAGGCCGACGATGAGGTCGTTGTCTTCGGTTCCATCAAGCGTATCGGCGCCGGTCGTGCCTGTTATGGCGTTGTCGTAGCTTCCGATCTCGACGAGCGTCGAGACGTCATTCACGGAGAGATCGAAAACGTCATTGAAATCGAAAATCTCGATGCCGAGCGCAGTCACTTGATCGCCGGTCGTCTCGTTCAGGAACACGAACCCGCCAGTGACTTCGGTGATCGTCAGGTCGCCGAAATCGAAGTCCAGATAGAGGCGGTCCTGTCCCACGTCGCCGCCATCATCGACGGTATCGACGCCGTCGCCTGCGCCGAGATAGTAGGTGTCGGCGCCATCGAAGCCGCGGATGAGGTCGTTGCCGGCATTGCCCGGGAAATAGTCCTCACCGGCTGTACCGAGTACGGTGTCGTCGCCCGGGCCGTCCTGTTTGAAATAGTCTTCAAGCGCCCAGTATGGCAGGCCGCTTCCGTCATCGAAGATGAAGCTGCCGATGACCGGCGCCAGCTCGCTGAACTGACCGAGTATTGTGACCTGATCGCCTGACGTCCCAACGGTTATGACGAGGTCGGCCCCCTTCCTGCCCTGTCTGGAAAACTCGACATCACCCGGGTTCACATCCGGGCCGAAGAAGAGGAGGTTCTCGCCGGACCGGTCATCCTGGATTTGATCGGCTCCGTCGCCGCTATTGAAGACATAGTCGGTATCGCCGGGCGCCCCGAGCAGGACGTCATTGCCCGCGCCGCCGCTGAGGGTCGCGCCGGGCGTATGTTGAATGACGACGTCATCGCCCGCGGTGCTTGTTTCAGCAAGCGCAGCGATCTCGTCGAGAAACTCTGAGAAGGAGACGGTTTCACCGTCGCCGAAGATAAAGACGCCCGAGGGCTCGCTTTCGGCGTCGAGGAGATTGCGGATCGTGAGGATTTCGCCGGTAGAAACGATGCGGAGGACGCCATCCGTGCTGAGCGGATCAGAAGAGCGTTCGAAAACAACATCATCGCTGTCGACGCCGATGAGACGCAATTCAACGCGCGGCGTGAGGCTCCACCCTTGTGACGAGAACGGATCGATTTCGATCGTATCCGAGCCCTGGCCTGTGCCCCAATAAACGATCTGGCGGTTGCCGCCGAGAACGATATCGTCGTCGCCGAGGCCTCCGGAGACCACGGGCGTCTTGCTCGCATACATGGAGCTGTTGAATGACTCGGTGAGGAAGGAATCGTCACCATCGCCGCCAATGCGGGCTGCGACCACGGACATGTAATCGAGGTCGATCCCGACATTCTGAAGCAAGGTTTCGACGGACGCGATATAACCGGCGCCATCGTCATCGGCGAGTTTCACGTCTTCGAATGAGAGATAGACCGTATCAAGCAGGCGGAGACCGGCCTGGTAGTGCGCGAGGGCGGCGTTGACCTCAGGCGGTGCGGAATTGGCGAGGCGCTGCAGCACGGTGGCGCTATCGACGCCGGATTGAAGTACAAGGAACTGATTGTTCTCATAGGTGAGCTCAGGGAACAGCGCCTGCCCAAGGTCTGTCTGTGCGATGAGTCTGGCGGCGAAGAGAAGCGCCGTCGTGTTGTACTGGTCGGCGAGCACGCCGCCGGCCATCGGCCGCGGATTTGGTCCTGACCATTGGGCGAAGTCTGTATCTGCGAAGGCTTCCATGACCGCGACGCTGCGTTGGTCTGCATAGGCGCCGCGACCTGTTGCGAGGTCTGGGTTTGAAACAGCGGCCCATTCATACAGGATCGCATCGATCAATGGCGAGGCCTTGCCAAGCTCGGCGGCTGGCAGGTCGTTGAGTTGCTCGACGAGTGCTCTAAGCGCCGCGTTCTCGGCCATGGCCAGGCGCAAGGACTTGACAGTGCCATTGCCTGAGACGTCTGGAAGATCGAGGAGCGCAGGATCGAGACTATCGGGCTCTGCGAACCTGGAATCGTGCTGATCGAACCGGAACCAGACATCTGAGATTTCGCGCGTCGCTCCATCGGTGGTCGTATACGACCCAAAATCTGTGACGAGGTTGCCAGCGTTTTCGACTTCGCCTGTCGTCACCGCGAGGGAGATGGACGCGACGCCAGCATCCGCAAGCGAGGTTAATTCTCCGTCGTCGGTCTCGCCGTCGCCATTCAGGTCACGCCAGATCCGAAGACTTGAAAACTCCGCATCGGCGGCGTCGATGAACCCGTCATTGTTGGAGTCGAGTTCCGCTAGCTGCGCAAAACCGCTTGCGTATCTGGTGTCGAGGTCGCCGGGCCCAAGCAGCCGGTCCGCGTCGGGAGCTTGTCCTTGCTGGCCAGAAAAGGTCTCGCCATATCCGAAAAGTTCATTGGCACCGTCAATGACGCCATTGAGATTTGCATCGATCGCGAGCAAGCCGTCATCCGGACCCGCCCAGCCTGTACGCTCCGCGACTCCATCCCTGTCGATGTCGAAGAATGCGACGGAATCCTCAAGCGCGATCAGTTCGAGACCGTCACCGTCCAGGTCGAGCACCAGCGGTGAACCAAAATTGTCCGGCGGATCCTTGTCGTCATCACAGTCATCGCCAGCGCCGCCGTCTTGCGAGCCTTCGTCTTTGAGGGTGATACCGAGATCGCCGTCGTCCCAGTTCTCTATGGTCAACGATGCGCCCTGATATTCGACAATCAGGCTGGATCCCGACTTAGTGTAAGTTTCGCCGTTGGAGCCTTCATAGCCAGCTTCGTCATCGCTTGAATGATCGTTGCCGCCATCATCGTCACAGTTGTGATCAGGGTCAGGGGTCTTCTTCCCGCCGGTCAGCTTGATGCCATTGAATTCGACGGAACCCTTGCCGTCCGAGTCTATGATTGTGTCGCCTTCGCCGACGAAATACTGGTCTTTGCCAGATCCACCACTGAGCGTATCGCCTGCACCATCGTCATCAGCAACGCCTTCTTTGTTGTGGTAAAGTTTGTCGTCACCAGAGCCGGTCGAAATAGTGTCGCCGCCTTCGCCGCCAACAATGACGACGTCGTTGGTCGATCCGTCAAACGTGTCTGCCTGATCGGATAAAATGTAGTGATCGATATTCACGAAGATCAGATGAAGTGAGGCGACTTCTTCGGCCACGATCGTAAGGGTCGATTCAAAGCCCGAAAAGTCGACCATATCGTCGGAGCCGGATCCAGCATCAATCTCGCGTAGCGATATCGACGAAAACTGACCCGAAAAAATGAAAAGGTCGTCCTGGCTTGTCCCTAGGATTTTCTCGATAGAATGGAGCGTGTCCGTGCCGCCAAACCCGTCATCGGTAACGACAACAAACAGGTTCGCGAGTTCCGCCTCCGACATCCCAGTTGTATCGACCGTTATGCCGCCAAAGGCCTCAGAATAGTCAACAGTATCAAAGCCATCCGTCTCGACCGCTTCGGTAAAATCGCCTCCATCCAAAAGGTCGTCGCCCACATCGGCGAACAGAGTATCATCGCCGTGGCCGCCGCGGAGCTGGTCGTCACCTTCACCACCGCGCAGCATATCGTCGCCGCGCTGACCATACAGGATATCATTGCCTGCATCGCCGTTCAGTTCGTCGCTGCCGCCGGCGCCGAGAATGAAATCATTTCCATCGCCGCCTGATATGCTGTCGGAGCCTCCGAACCCGAGAAAGGGCCTGTCACCTTGAAGGATGTCATCGCCGTTAGTGGCTTCATTCGTGAAAGCTGGACCATCTTCGCTGGCGGGCGGTGTAAAGGATTGCCTGTCGCCGTTTGCATTGATCCCGCTCGACTCAGTCAGATTCGCAGGATTCTGGATCGAAGCCGGATCTGGTGAATTGATCATTTGGCCTAAGAAAACACGAAGAACCGTCAGTGCGATATCCCCGCCCGGAACCAAACTCGCCGCGAAGTTTGCAGCGCCGTTTGCAAGCAGAACTAGTCCATCTGCACCGCTAATCTGATCAACACCCTGCACCTTTCCGTGACTATCAACCCAAAGATCAATGCCGTTGGCGCCCTCAATCTTGGTGAACCCTGCACCATTCAAATCGCTGGCATGTTTGCCGTAGAATTCTGCAACCAACGTTGCGAGGGCCGAAGCCAGGAATCCGGGCGTTACCGCATTTGAAAGCGCATTGACCAGCGCGGCGTTCATTCGATCTCGCGCTTCCGACGGGACATCGTAAGATACGTCCGTAAACTCTGCGAGAATCTCCCCAATTTCCTCAAGCAATGCTGGCAGGGCATCTTTTAATGCATCGAGCAAGGACGACCCAGCCGTTAGAATGTTGCCCGGGAACAAGGGGCCAGCGCCAACAATCTCCCACGCCTGATCGGCACTATTGAAAAATGCTTCGTCATTGATATTGCCGGTTCCATCGCCGCCTGGGATACCCCCGCGAGCATCGTTTACAATAAAGGAGTACGCAGTCTGCGCGACTAACTGCGACTGCTGATAGATTCCGGGGTATTCTAATGGGCTGCCAAAGTATGCGAGGCCCTCCGCTGCGAAAAACTCCTGAAGAATTCTATTTGCTGCGAATGCAGCCCCTCCAGAGCTTCCGGAAAACTGGCTGATCTGAGTCTGCAAATAGGCTTCACTGCTACCAGTCAGGGAGTTGAATAGCAGGTAGAATGCACCTCGGTCGTGCTTATCGAGTAGGGACTGAAAATGCTCCAGTTCCAAATCCGTAAGCGACAGTACTTTCTGTCCGTTGGCTGTGTATTCTATCATTGTTGCCCCCTAGCTGTATCTCTGTCGACGCTTTCGCGTACGATTGTGTGCTCATCAAGGAATTTCGCCGCTACGTTGCACATGGGTTGCGGATCCGCTTCGTATTGTTGCTTTTCCATGAAGACATCGACCCACCAGCCATCTATCGACATTGTCGCCGGACAGAATTTCGCTGTTTCGAGATCGCAGGTATCCTGTGCAGCACCGTCCAGTAGCCCAATTGTTTGATATACTTCGCTCTGCCGAATGCACCCTTCGACTGGCCAGAGCTTCTTACCGATGCGTTGGTTTGTCAGTCTTAGTGACAGGTCGTAATCCACTCCGGGATCTGACGAGGGATAGAGCGTCTGGCTGCGGAGATCGACCTTACCGTGCACCCAAACGCGAAAAGTCGTTGCTGTCCGTGGATTACTGTTGTCGGGACCGCCGCTCACCTCTCCGTTCGTTCCACGATAGGTGTAGATATAAGATTGAGGGACGTCGAGACGCCACTCACGGATAAAATACTCCTCCGAACCTTCTTCATCAGGATCGAAGTTTACGTCGCGAATGGCTGTTCGGAGTTCCACTTTGAACACATCGTCAGAGCTGAGCGAACCGGCACCTGGCCCACCTCTTCCGCACGCCCCCAGAACGACCGCGGCGCATATCAGGCCGACAGAAAGCCACTTTCTTGCGCCTAAGAGTGCGAGCATCGTTATACTCCTTGATTGTCAAGCATCACGCTTTCGCGTTCGATCGTCAGTTCATTCAGAAAATTCCGCACAATGTTGCAGACTGGCTGCGGATCGGATTCGTAGAATTCGCGTTCAACCGCGACCTCCATGCCCCAGCCGTCCATTTGCATTCTGGTGGTGCAAAGCCTGGCGCCGGAGAGTTCACAGACGTCTCTTCCAACGCCATCCTCCCGGCCAGCGAGTTCCGAATACATCTCAAACGTCAGGCATCGCTGATCCGGCCATAAATCCGGTCCCACTCGTCCCTGTCGCAATACGATGGCGACATCATAATCGGTTGCTCGCTCGGGAGAGGGCAATATCGTCCCATTGTCCCAGTCGATTAAGCCATGCAGTCTGACCGTTCGAAGCGTCCTCTTTTGCGGGTCGCCCTCATATCCGTCGCCTCCAATGTCTTTGTCATCTCCCCGATACGCGTAGATATACGTCCACGGAATATCCAGCTTCCAATGACGAACGAAGTATTTGTCCGCGCCTTCATAGGTCCGATCATATTGAGCGTCCCGGATCGCAGTGCGGAAATCCACCTCATAGACACCTTCGGTCCTCGCGTTGACCCGGTGCTGCCCCCGGTCGCACGCGGAAAGGAGAGGTGTGGCGAGGAGAAGACCTGCAGTGCCAGCTAGGCCGGCAAGTACCTTACTCCTGCGGCAAGCATCGCTCCTGCGTTCTCTGGCCACTTTGGTTCTCCCGCGAAACCGATTTGCTGCAAGCGCGAGATTTTGAACAAACCCAACACAATCACGGGAAAGATTGCGTTGGTTGATAGGATAAGTCCGAATACGGTCCATGATGACGCTCCCTCAAAACTGAAGACTTGGCGCGGTTGGTTGGGTTCGTAGTTATGGGCGACCGAACCCCTTAAACGCAGGCCGCACGAAATCTAGGCATTTCCCGCCCCCCCTTCTAAAGGCTTAATGAGATTGTACGGATTTCCTCTACAATTCTGAAATATTCCTCCGTATCCAGATTTTACCAATCGAAAGCTGCGCACCCCGGTACGGCCAGCGCTGCCGCGTTGGCGGGGCATATTCAAAGGTTTCCGGCGAACTCTATAGGTGTTGACGAACGCGTCTATATTTTACGCGCTTGACACTCTCTTCGCCTGATGAAGGAAATGCTGTTCCAGAATTCAACCTACTGCACTCGGCTTTCATTGCAACCAAAGGTTCTGTGACAAATCAAGCACTATTTTCCCCTTTTGATTTAATGTGATTGTAATTGCCCGAACTTTTAGAGAGCGCGACAAGTGCACATCCGGAATACATCCGGAGCCGACGTGCGGTAGCGTCACGAAGAGCCTTTGGGGTCATATTTCCATTTGCGTCCGTATCAGACGCAAAGGTATATATAAATTCGTATGCGACATGATAATCTCCTGCGTCCCGCGCAGCTTCGATCTGGTCTATTTCGTTCTGGGTAAAAGCAAACACAGTTATCTCCTGTCGACTAATTTGATAAAGGTGGGCATGATGGATTTCCATCAGGCTCGTTCAGCACTTGTCCTGACGACCAGCGGATGAGCGCGTTTTCCAGCCCCGCGAGGAATTCCGGCACCCGGTCCTTGCTGATCTTCCTGCTATCCAGTCGCATGCTCATATCAACGCGGTCAGTTATTTTCCTGAACATCGTCATCTTGCTGATTTTATAATCAGTCTCCGGAAGAACGAGCTCACTGACCGTGAAGTAGGCAGGTTTTCCAAGGAATTCGCCGATCTGCTGAGCTGACGAATTTGCCAGTCGTTCCGCTCTCTGTGCAGCCGCCTCCTCTTGCCGCACGCTCTCCCCCTCGCCTTCAGCTGCCGACATGAAGAAAGACCCGGCAAGCTCGCTCCCGTCTGGGGCTTGGACCGCAAATTCATGCTTTGACGTCCAGCCGAACGTGTCGACAGTGATCTCAGAATTTCTCTGGTTCAACAGCCAGCGCCCATCCGCCCCGAATTGAATCGCTTCTTCGCTGGGAATGGTCAGCCGGAGGTCCCCAATACAAATGTGGTAGGCTTCGATAGCGTCGAGCTCCTTCCCTTTGGAAGACCGCTCACACCCGCTCAGCAATAGAGCCACCGCAATCCAGATCGTGCCAATCCGAATAAAATCCATGAATCACGCCCTTTCGAATGAGCGTGCCACGGCATCACGCCTACTCCAAGGAAAAAACAACCTTAATAAGAATTAATTGAACTTCTACGGGACGCATACATTTTATCGGTGGTCCCGAGACCAGAATATTGTGCAATTGCTGCATGCACAATTGAATGCCTTCAGTTAATCCAGCAACGCGGGCCTCTAAAAGTCACTACCCTTGGTAGCGCTATTCCACATGGGTCATTGAGAAAGGCAAAACCATACAAATGTGCCCCGGGCGTTCACAACACGGCGTCCCTCGCAATAGCAGGACGATCTCCCGCCGTCTGGCGCCTGAAATGCTGCATCGCGGGAGAACCGGATGCTGTCGTCAATTGCCAGCGCGAACGATCAGAACACCTTGAGCGTCACGGTGCACCTGAAGTCCAAAAGTGAGCGAAAGGCTCTCTGCAAAGGCCTCCTGCTTGCCGGCGGGAAACGAACCGCTGATCCGTTCCTGGGCAAGCAACGCGTCGCCGATGCGGATTTCGGTACTGGAATACCGATTCATTTCGCGGACAGCGTCTTCGAGTGCGGTCTCATTGAACCGGACGATACCGTCCCGCCAGCTCTTCGCTGCTTCCGGATCGATCCGGCGCAGGGCGGGCTCCTCCCCCGCCATGACCGTCATCCGCTCACCGGGACTGAGCCGGACGCCCAGCGCCTCCTGGCGATTTTCGTCTGGCCGCCGATCTGCTGGGGTCTTTGCCTCCGCATCCGGTGTAACAACAACCGAACCTTCGTACAATGTGACCGACACCTCGCCCGTCTCTGCCCGTACGTCGAACTCCGTGCCAATGGCACGTGTCCGCGTTCCGCCCGCATCGACCAGGAACGGCCGGCCCGATTTGTGCACCCGGAACAGGGCTTCGCCATGCGCAAGCCGGACACACCTGGCCTCTTTTGTGAAGGAGACGGAAAGCTCCGTATCCGTATTGAGCAGCACCGCCGATCCATCTTCGAGCGCGACGTCCCGGCGCTCGCCGATGCCGGTGCGATAGACCTCCGGCGCAGGCGCGGCGGCCGGTCTCAGGAATGGCATGGCAAGGACCACGAGGAGGCAGGCGGCAGCAGCTCCGAGCCAGACGGCAGCAGCTCCGAGCCAGACGGCCGGCAGGCGCCATCTTTGCCAGGAGGACCTGGCGGCATCCGGCCTTGCTGCTGCAGTTTGCGGCTCAGGCAGGCGGTCGATGATGCCGACCGTCGCCTCGATTTCGCGAAAGGCGGCCGCATTGTGCGGATCCTTTTCCCAGGCAAGGAACGCGGTCCAGGTCTCGGGCGCCAGATCATCTGCCTGTAGCTCCGCAAACCAATGCGCCGCCGCCTTTCGGCGGTCTTTCCGGTCCTGGCTCTCCGTCATGCCCTCTTACCTGCCCTGCCCCGGCTCGCCGCCGCCGGCTGCGGCCAAGCGCTCCGCGATCTCGGCGATCGCTTCTGCGATATCTGTTTTGACGGTTGTCGGAGAGACTGACAAGCGCCGGGCGATCGCATCATAGGTCAGGCCCTCGATCCGGTGCATCCGCAAGGCGTCCTGCTTGCGCGGCCGCATACCCTCGATAGTCTTCTCGGCGATGGCCAGCTGCTGAGCGTCCATAAGTTTCTGCTCCGGTGTCACGGTCCTCTGACAGGCAATCCGGTCCCCGAGTTCACCAACATCGTCAGACCGCCTCTGCTGGCGAACTCGGCCAGATTTCAGATAGTTCACTGCAAGGTTCCGGACTGTGGTGAACAAAAGGGCTCGCAATTCCTCCGCCGGCTTGTCCTGATAGGCGCACCGAACCGAAAGGAAGGCGTCCTGGACGATGTCCTCGGCGTCGGCAGAATTACCAACGCGCCCACGGCAATATCGCAGGAGCTGGTCGTATTGGGTCCGGAAGATGAGGGTGAGAGCTGAGGGAGAGCGTGCGGACGACCTGGCTGCTCGCAGCTGAACTAGAACTGGTGATCCAGTCCGAGTCCCATTCGCCAGAAATTGATCGTCCATCGTCTGTTCGAAACCCTGAGTTCGCGATTTATAGCCAAGCCAACCAATCCACTTAAGATTGCGGCCTCGTATTCCGAGTATACTCCGTGGTGGTATACTCTACAAGCCGATCTTCTCGATTACATGAGTGTTCGAGATATTCTCGCTTTCAACCTGAAGCGGCTTCGTCGTAAAATGAACCTTTCTCAAGAGGAGCTTGCCGATGCTGCGGGCATTGATCGAACGTATGTAAGCTCGCTCGAAAGGTGTCAGTACAGCGCATCTATCGATGTTATTGAGCGCCTTTCTTTACCTTTGCGTGTTGAGGCATTCGAATTGCTGATGCCTCAGACTGAAAAGCCTTGAGCTCACATTCTTAGGACAGACTTAAAACAGTAGGTGGCCCGGATTCAGAATTTACTCCGTGGCAATATACTCAACAAAATCGTCTGTCCTGCCGGATGGATATTCGCGAAGTATTTGCGCAAAATCTAAGGAGGCTTCGGCGAGCAAAGGGTCTCTCTCAAGAGGAACTCGCATACCGTGCTGACATCGACCGTACCTATGTGAGCTTACTGGAACGACGAGTTTACAGCGCATCGATCGATACCCTTGCAAAACTCGCTGAAGCGCTCGAAGTTACGCCAGATGTTCTCTTAAAAAGAACCAACAGAAAGTAGCTATTCCTTACCCGACAAGGCCTTGAGGACGCGGGCCATCTGTTTCAGCTTTTCTGCAGAATCGGCCCGGTTGATCCAGACGCGGCAGGCCCGGCGGGCTTTTTCCAGCGGAGAATCCTTTGCGACCTCTGATCTTACACCCTGGAACAGGTCTTCAATGTCCACATTCAGGACATTGATGAGATCGACGATCATGGAAGCACTGATCCGGTTGGTACCGGTCTCATATTTCTGTAGCTGCTGATGGCTTATACCGAGCGCCTCGGCGAGTTCGGACAGTGTCATTTCACCTGCCTGCCGCAGAGCCCGGATGTTGCGGCCCACTCTCTTGTCGACTTCGGTCGGGGCCCGGGACCGGAAGCCGGATACCTGCTTTCGCTTCTTGTTCATTCCTCCCTCACCCTCCTCCTGGGTTATCCCGCCTCCCGCTCTTTCGAACAAGGACAGGTGCCGGATCGTCGGAATCATTCTCCGCGCCGTTTATCAGATTGATATTGCTCCATTTTCGACCGCCGAGGCAATCCCGGTCATTTTTACCCCGGCCACGAGTCCTATTTGATGAGGTGCGCCAAGCACATTGAGGAAATCGGATTCCAGTGAACGAAAAAATAATCCTCTATATGATAGAATCTATTTCAATCTAAGCTTGCTTTTAAGTATGCTGGTCTGAACATGCCAGATACGTCAGAAATCCCGCAGTCCTCACTCAGCCACTACGCATATACTCAGGCTTTGCCTCCCTGCCGCTGGGCGTGGGAGTTTCTGAGGCGCAACAATCAATTCCTTGCCGACGCGGCCCTTGACGCCAACAATAAAGTGTCGATCCGGCGGGTCAGAAGCGATATTAAACTGATTGCACCACAAACAGTTCAGACCAATGCGGAAAAATGGGGTCTCGCCTTCTTTCCTGATCCTGCCAGGAATGGCTACGAGGCAGAGGTCTTCTGGTCCTCGCTACACCCCCGACACCAGGTAAACGTCCAGGTCAGTCCATCTGCAACAGGCCGCAATTGTAACATCTACAAGCAAGTCATCCGATCATGCCAGATCACCCACCTGATCGATCCAGGTAGAAACGAACACCTACTGATTAAACGCTACGGCCAAGTAATCCAGGCACGTTGTTCCGGCTTGTCGCTGTTGTCTCCTGTGCCAGTCCAGGTGGGTTTTCTGATTTCGGAAACAGGCGAGCTGAGGGAGTCCTTCAGAGCGCTCCACAATGCCTTGCAGATCTTCAGGACGTATCCGAAAACCGACCGCTGGACCCGCACAAACCTGTCTCTTCGCAATGCGCTCATCGCCTATGATTGCATGACCGCTGGAAGATCAATCCGTGAGACAGCCATCATTATTTATGGCCGGGAGCGGACTTCCGCAGAATGGAAAAGCCCCGGACGGGCGCTGAAAGATCAGATCCGACGATCCCGGAAGAAGGGAAGAGACCTCGTCAATGGCGGATATACCCGCTTGCTCGAGATGCCGCGCCCAGCTGGAACTCAGCAGTAAAAGCGGAAGCGCCTGCCCCACTTTCCATGCTACCCAACAGCATGAATGCGGGCGAGCGCGGGCCGCCACAACCAATACAAACCGAATGAACGCACCTACTTTTCTGTATACTGTATTATCGATTGGGTGTCGCTTGGGTCAAACGCGCTTCGACCCTTCCGTTTACGCAAACCAAAAATAGTCTTTGCATCATACCGATGTGAACAATTGCAGGGGGGTCACGAAGAATGAAGGGTGCGCACACAGAAAGGTTTTTTTGCAGACCGGCATCGTGCCAACCCGAACCTGCCGAATGGCTCAACACAATCGAAACGGCTCATCATCTGGGACTCCAACCGAAGACCCTGGCCAATATGCGATCGCTCGGAACCGGACCGCCCTTTCACAAAATCGGCGGCAAGGTCTGGTATCGGGGCGAAGACATCATCTCTTACCGCAATCGCAGGAAATTCATCGCATCAGGCGAACGTGATGAAAGCTAGAATGTCCCTCATCTGGCTGGTTGCAGGTCTCGTCTTTCTGGGATCAGCCAGCCCAACCCATCCTGTCCGGATCATCTGGAACCGAACAGACAGTGTTCCGAGGGGGCTCTACACAGTTCGGACACTCCCCCCGGAAGCAATACCTGAAATTGGCGATATGGTCGCATTCTCGCCGGCACTGCAGGACAGAGCCTGGCTGGAAAGTCGGGGATATATCGGCAAGAACTGGCCTCTCCTCAAATATGTCGTCGCCCTGCCGGACGATACGGTTTGCCGGCAAGGCGCAACAATTCGGATCAACCACCTCCCCGTCGCCCGTGCGCTTGAACAAGACGATGACGGCCGCCCTCTTCCCGACTGGCAAGGGTGCTACAAGCTGGCAAAAGGTGACGTGTTCCTGCTGGCGCCGCACCCAAGATCACTCGACGGGCGTTACATGGGTATACAGCGCTCAAGCAGAATACTCGGCAAGGCGAGCTGCTTATTGGCATGGGGCAGGTCCGGATCTCCATCATTCTGTGCCGTTCGTCGACCACAGGCCACTACGCGCTCCCCTATCTGATGTCTGACAATAGTGAATTTACGCCGCGGCTGGGACGCATCCGGAACCAGGATACCCATGGCAAACGTCTTGCGACATCGCGCGCGCTGGTCGGGAGCGTGTCAGCCCCGTCCTGGCGCGCCAAACCACTTGCGCCAGGGACAATAAGGTATTTTGGACGTGGCAAAGGTGCAGCCTCTGCCGCCAGGCTCTGGTCCCACACATATGGCAGGCGGGTGTTCATCAAGTTTCATATCGCGCGATCCGGTCCCCAGCGCCATGCCGCATTTGCCAGATATCTCTCGTATATCAAGCGCGACGGCACTGACCGCGATGGTTCAAGAAGCCGCATGTACAGCCAGTCAGAAGAAGAGATCGGTGTACGCGATTTCAACGCGCGCGCTCGCAACGACCCCCATCAGTTCAGGATCATCGTTTCACCAGAAGATTCCAGGCAGATAGAAAACCTGACCGGCTTTACCCGCAAACTCATGGCTCAGGCAGAGAATGATCTTGGCACCCATCTTGACTGGGTTGCTGTCAATCACTTCGACACAGCACAACGCCACATTCATATCGTGCTGCGAGGCAAAGATCTCTGTCACGATGATCTCTATATCGACGGAAAATACATCACTGAAGGTTTGCGCTACCGGGCAGAACAGATTGTCGCCAATTCCCTGGGGCCTAAAAGGTGGCGGGACATCACTGCGCTTCAGCTAAGAGACGTCTCCCGGAATGCCTTTACATCAATAGATCGTGACTTCGAGGCGGCGCTGAGCAATGGCGCCCTCAAATTGACCCGACCTGAAACCCAGTCAGAGCGCATCCTGGCAAATATTTATGCCAAACGCCTCAAGCACCTGCAGATGCTTGGCCTGGCAAAGCAATTATCTTCTCACACATGGCGCCTTGAAATCGGCTGGACAGAAAGTCTGAAATCACTGCGACGCCACGAATACATTGAAAGAGTCCGGGAAGACATGTCCGCATCTCACCAAAGCGGGATCGAAGCGGAACTCTCATCTGACATACTTCACGCCGGAGAATCCATTACTGGACGGATCGTAGCGATCCTTCCTTCTGACGAGCTTTCCAGCCGTATGACCCTCCTCATAGATGGAGTTGAAGGACAGCTGAAGCGGATTATCCTTCCCGAATCCCGCGCTGAAGATCTGCCCGGTATAGGCGGTGTCCTCAGTGTTTCAGCGACCGTCAATCCTGTTGCCGAAATCGACCAGACCATTCTCCGGATTGCGAGGCAGAATGGCGGTCTTTTTTCCACCCATCTGCTGCGTTCGCAGGATCGTGACATTTCTGCCAATAGAGAAGCCGAATTTCGAAACAGGCTGGAAGCGCTGAAACCCGCCGGGCTTGCCATGCCTGGCAAGGATGATGAGTGGATCATTTCCGAAGGTTTCGACGCGACGGAAACAGGCCCCAAACTATCCATCAGGGTGCGGTCCTGGCTGCCAATCAGTCAGCTCATCGCACGCCGCGCATTTACCTGGCTCGATGAAACAGACCCTCGACAGTTTACCAGCATCAAGCGAGGTTATGGCGCACACGTCAGACAAACGCTTGACGCACGAAACGCCTGGCTTGAGCGACAAGGTCTCGCACGACCAAGACCCGGCGTGCTGGATCATCAGGAATTGCAGGAGGCCCTTTCCGGAATGGCCGCAAACAGAAGCAAGACCATCGTGGACTATTCCGAAGTAAGCGTTTTCCGAGGTGTCTTTTCCGGGCATCTGGATCTGGCCAGGAGACGGTTTGCGATCATAGAAAACAGCCGGCAGATCATGGCAATACCCCACATAAGCGGACGCGCCTCCTGGCAAGGACGACACATAGAAATCCGCCGATCGGGCAAATCCCTGGAATGGTCACTTGGAAGATCCCGCGGATAGTGTGTCATTGTGCCTGAATGGCTGTCGCCGGCTTCCCGGGCCTTCCCCCGGCTTCCCGCTAATCCGGATATTCCGAAACAATCTGGCAATTAGACTGGACCTTCACCAAGGCCTTGCGAGCAATTCATTGACCCCGACGAAATTCCTGATCGGTCAGTTCATGCTGACCTTGTTCCTTATTCTGATCTCATTCTGGATTGCCACGCAATGGACGGCCGGCGCGTTGGGCTTTCAGCCCAGACTTGGCCCTCCGGTCGCCAACATCAACGGATACGCCATTTACCTACCCTGGCGCTTTTTCCAATGGTGGTATGCCTATGATGCCTATGCGCCGAATACATTTGCCAAAGGCGGGATCATTGCTTCGCTGGGTGGTCTCGCAGGTATCGTGATGGCAGTTCTGGCCTCCCTGTGGCGGGCCAGACAGGACAGGAATTCTTCAACCTATGGATCAGCCCGCTGGGCAAACATAAAGGATATCAAACACGCCGGGCTGCTCAACCAGGAAGGCGTGATGCTCGGGCGCCTGGAAAATCAATACCTCCGGCATGACGGAGTGGAGCACATTTTTGCATTCGCCCCCACGCGTTCAGGCAAAGGCGTTGGCCTGGTGGTCCCGACGCTCTTGTCCTGGACAGGCAGCGCCATCATTCACGACCTAAAGGGTGAAAACTGGACCCTGACCTCCAAATGGCGATCAGGGTTTTCCAACTGCATCCGGTTTGATCCGACCAGTCAGACAAGTTCGCGTTTCAACCCGCTTGCAGAAGTCCGTCTGGGCGCCCGGGAAGTGGGTGATGTGCAGAATATTGCAGACATGCTCGTGGATCCTGAAGGGGCGCTCGAAAGGCGCAATCACTGGGACAAGACGGCTCACGCCTTTCTCGTCGGCGCCATACTTCACATACTCTACGCCGGAAAAGACAAGACACTTGCCGGTCTGGCATCGCTGATATCTGATCCGGACCGCCCGGTGGATGAAACGCTCGAATTCATGATGAGCGCAAACCATCTCGGCACACCTGAGTCGCCGATAACACATCCCGTTGTGGCTGAAGCGGCGCGTGAGCTTCTGAACAAATCTGAAAACGAGAAATCTTCCGTTATATCGACCGCTATCAGCTATCTCGGCCTCTATCGGGACCCTGTGGTTCAACGCGCAACATCCGCCTCGGACTGGCAGATTTGCGATCTGTGCCAGGAGGAATATCCTGCGTCCCTGTATCTGATTGTGCCCCCGTCAGACCTTTCGCGAACCCGTCCCCTGATCCGGCTCATTCTCAACCAGATTGCCCGCCGACTGTGTGAGGAACTTCCGGCTCTGCCTAGGCGCAGGCATCAGGTCCTGCTGATGCTGGATGAGTTCCCGGCTCTCGGACGCCTGGATTTCTTTGAAACCTCCCTCGCCTTCCTTGCCGGATATGGCGTCCGCGCATTCCTTATCGCTCAGTCTCTGAACCAGGTAGAAAAAGCCTATGGGGACAAAAGCGCCATTCTCGACAATTGCCATATACGTATCGCCTTTGCGACAAATGACGAACGCACGGCAAGGCGCATATCCGACATGTTGGGAACCAAGACAGAGCAGCGCCATCAGCGCAACTATGCCGGACACAGACTGGCGCCATGGCTCAATCATGTGATGGTTTCCAGTCAGGAAACCCAACGTGCACTTCTGACCCCGGGAGAAATCATGCAATTGCCAGAGAATGATGCGATCATCATGATCGCAAGCACGCCGCCCATTCGCGCCAGAAAACTCCGCTACTACCTAGATGAAAACCTGATGGAGCGCGCCGGGGGAATCAGTATCGAAGATGAACCCGAAGACTTTTCCTGGATAGGTTCGACCAGCCAGCCTTCCTCGGCGGAGACACCGGTCGCCGAAGGACGGGCCCATGTCCGTGATGTTTCACGATCAGAAGCCCCTCCTCCGGAACACGATCCGACTGAATTGAGCAGGACGTCCCCAGGACCTGCCCGAAATTTAAAGGGCGTCCGGGAACAGATTGCTCGCTACTATCTGCACTTTGACGATGGACGAAAACTATGAACCGACAAAACGGTGCCCGACTGTCCGTCTCCATTTCGGAAACCAACCGGCAAAAGCTAGACCGGTTGGCGACCGAGCAGAATGTCTTCCGAGGCGCAATTGTGGACGAAGCCCTGACCCAACTTTTTCTGCCACCCGCAGAGCGGCCGGAGGCAATCCTGACGCGGCAGATGTCCCGCGTGGAAAAAGAAGTCGACCAGCTGAACGCGACGACCACATTCCTGACAGACCTCTTGATCGAGTTCGTTTTCGAATGGCTGCGAACCCGGCCCGATCCAAAACCCGCTGATATTGCAGATGAGCGGGCTCGCAATGAACTCGAAGCCCTGATGCGACGGGTGGTCGATCGCACATGTGAGGGCATCAGCACCTGACTGAACCGGGCGCGAAATAAACAGGTGAACCTCGACGTCATACAAATCAGGCCAGAACGGCATATGATCTGCCAGGCCTTAAACGCGGAGATCCGGCCATATTGCCTGCAATCCATCCAGGCTTACAATGGTGGCTATGAACACCACGTCCCTATTGCGAACCGGCCTGTCTCTCAGCCTCTGTCTTACTGCTTGCTCAAATCCGGCTGAGAAGCCGTCATTTTCAGCAACTGAGATTATCCGTCAGGCAGACATTGCCGGCACCGCCTCCGTGATTGACGGCGATACAATCGAAATCCATGGTCAGCGCATTCGCCTCTCCGGCTTTGATGCCCCCGAACGAGGCGCCAGGTGCGGCGCCATCAATGTCTACCAGAAAGCCTCATTGGCGCTCGCAGACATTATAAGCACACATACCGTGACATGTGTTTCGCAAGGAACGGATCGCTACGGGCGTATTGTGGCGACATGCTCGGTGGAGGGCATCGACCTCGGACATGAACTGGTCCGGAAAGGCTGGGCGCGCGATTGGCCGCAATACAGCCAGCGCGCCTATGCAGAAGATGAAATTTCCGCGCGCGTCAGCGCCAGAGGCATATGGGGACTGGACTGTCCGGACGATCTCTGGGGCGATCGAACCTATGACTGATTTCGCTACGAACATTTTTGCTCCTACTCTGCTTTTTTTATCGGCCTCGCCGCCTGACAGACGTACGGCGACCCGAACCTACCTCGCTATTCCCGCGACCTCCCGGGGTTTCATTTAACACCAACTGGTCGTAGCGCATCACCAATGGAAAAGTCTCCTCATTACCAATGAGGACCTTGCCCGTTGCCGTCTCCGACCCAACCTCCCGCAACCATCACCCGGCATGCGTCCATGCTACGAACGGCCTTTTCCGGTCCTGTTCAAGCCGCACTGGAAGCCAGCGACACAATCGAAATTCTTGCCAATTCCGACGGATCGGTCTGGGTCGAACGAACCGGACACGGACTGGTTCAGGCATCGGAGTTTCTCGGCGCGCCCGAGCGGGAACGGATCATTCGCCTGGTCGCGTCATTTGCAAATGCCCCCTGTGATCGCTCAGCCCCAATCATCTCGGCCGAACTACCAGAGACCGGAGAACGGTTTGAAGGTCTTCTTCCGCCTGTGTCGGAGGCACCCTGTTTCGCAATTCGCAAAGCGACGCAAGATCCGGTGTTGCTAGACAGTTACGTGCGTTCCGGCGCGCTCTCTCCTGCGCTTCTGGCCGCGCTTCGCAAAGCCCTTGAGGATCGGCTCAACATCGTCATCGCCGGAGGCACCTCTTCCGGAAAGACAACATTCGCCAATGCCCTTCTTGCTGAACATCAGCTCATGGAAGATCGTATTGTCATTCTTGAGGATACGCGGGAACTTCGCTGCATTGCCCCCAATGTCGCGCAATTGCGAACCCTTCGGTCTTCTGTGACGTTGCGCGATCTTGTCCGTTCGACCATGCGTCTGCGACCAGACCGGATCATTGTCGGAGAGGTCCGTGGCGGTGAGGCCCTGGATCTTCTTAAAGCGTGGAACACCGGCCATCCCGGCGGGATCACGACACTGCATGCCAATTCCGCCCATGGCGCCCTTATTCGCCTCGAACAACTGGTCGCCGAAGCCACATCCGGGCTTCCCTACGCTTTGATCGGCGAAGCCGTCGATGTCGTTGTCTTCATGTCGCGCAGCTCAGGTGAGCGCCAGGTGGAAGAAACCCTGCGGGTTCTGCGCTTTGACGAAGACGGATACCGCACCGAACCGCTCGTCGCCCCCAGCTTCACAATCGTTCAATAAGGAGACTTCCAAATGCTCTACAAAACGGTGGACGCCATCCATCGCAGTGTTCAATGCGGCGTCATTCTGGCAAGTATCGCGCTGGTTGCTCCAGTAGCGCATGCCGCAGGGTCCGGCATGCCCTGGGAAGGACCGCTTGATCAGATCCTGCAGTCCATTGAAGGCCCAGTAGCCCGGATCGTGGCAGTGATCATCATTACACTGACCGGTCTGACTCTCGCGTTCGGCGAATCTTCTGGCGGCTTCCGCAAACTCATCCAGATCGTATTCGGTCTGTCGATCGCCTTTGCCGCGACCAGCTTTTTTCTGACTTTCTTCTCATTCGGCGGCGGCGCGCTGGTTTGATGGTAGAGGGTTACGAAATTCCTCTTCATCGGGCGATAGCGGAACCCATTCTTCTGGCAGGTGCTCCGAGGAGCGCAGCCATTGCGATCGGTACGTTCGCTGCTGTCCTCGCACTCGGCCTTCGCCTCTGGTTACCCGGTCTTGGAGTCTGGATCATAGGGCATTCTGCGGCAGTCTTTCTGGCGCGCCTCGATCCCGACTTCATGTTGGTCGCCCTTCGCTCCGCCAGGCACAGGGAACACCTTTCATGCTGAACCTTTCAGAATACGCTTCCAAACCCCGCCTGCTCGCTGACTATTTGCCATGGGCTTGTCTGGTCGCACCAGGCGTCGCGCTCAATAAGGATGGCTCATTTCAAACGACGTTCCGCTATCGCGGCCCCGACCTTGAGAGTTCGACCGAAGCCGAACTCGTTGCCACGACCGCAAGAGTCAATAATGTTCTGCGACGGTTCGGCAGCGGCTGGGCATTGTTTTTTGAGGCCGCGCGTCGGCCGGCAGACGATTATGTCGAAGGTCAGTTCAACAATGCCTTTGCCTGGTTGGTCGATCAGGAACGCGGCGCCGCAACTGAAGAGACCACAGCCCGGTTTGAGAGCGACTATTTTTTGTCTCTCGTCTGGCTTCCCCCTGCAGATGCGGAAGGCCGCGCCGAGCAGGCACTGATTGAACGCCCGACCCGTATGGCAAGCGAAGGCTGGCGGCAAAAACTTGAACAATTCGAAACACGATCCAAACAAGTCTTCGACCTGCTCTCCGGATGCCTGTCCGAAATTGCTCCGCTCAGCGATGACGAGACGCTGACCTATCTCCATGCCTGTATTTCGACCCGGCATCACCCGGTCCAAACCCCGGATTTGCCGGTTTTCCTCGATGCCATTCTCGCCGATGAGCCTTTCACGGGCGGCCTCGAACCGATGATCGGAGATGCCCATATCCGGGCGTTGACCTTGCTTGGCTTTCCCGGTGCGACATCGCCCGGCCTGCTTGATGCGCTCAATCGCCAGGGTTTCGCCTATCGATGGGTAACCCGCTTTATTGCGCTCGATAAAGCTCACGCTGAAAAGCTGCTGTCCAAGAAACGACGACACTGGTTTGCCAAACGCAAATCGGTTGGGGCCGTCCTTCGAGAAACACTTTTCAATGAAGCCGCCAGCCTTCTCGACAATGATGCATCCAACAAGACAGCGGATGTTGATAGCGCGCTGCAAGAGCTCGGATCGGACCTTGTTTCCTATGGCTACATGACCACGACGCTGATCGTTGCAGACAAAGACGTTCGCGCAGTCGATGATCAGCTTCGCGCAGCGGAACGAATCCTTCATGGCCGCGGTCTCACATCTATCCGGGAAACGCTGAACGCCGCAGAGGCCTGGCTCGGATCTTTGCCTGGCCATGTCTATGCCAATGTCCGCCAACCCATCGTTTCCTCATTGAACCTGGCACACCTCCTGCCCTTGTCCGCTGTCTGGGCAGGGGCTGCTCGCAACGCACACCTGAACGCACCAGCACTTCTGGAAGCCCGAACCGATGGCACGACCCCATTTCGCTTAAATCTGCATGTCGGAGATGTCGGGCACACGCTCATTGTCGGTCCAACCGGGGCCGGAAAATCCGTCCTTCTTTCATTCCTGTCATTACAATTCAGCCGTTACGCTGATCCGCAGATATTTGTGTTCGACAAAGGGCGCTCAATACGCGCCGCCATGCTGGCGATGGGGGGCACCTATATCGCTCTTGATAGCAATGATGCCTCGTCGCTTCAGCCTTTGAGAGATATCGATCGCGAGCGAGGGGCGACCTTCGCAGCCGACTGGCTGGCTGGTCTTTGCGCCGCCGAGGGTGTCGTCATGACACCTGACCTGAAAGCTGCACTCTGGGACGGGATACAGACGCTTGCATCGACGCCGGTTCCCGAGCGGACCCTGACCGGTCTTAGCCTGCTCATTCAATCACCTGTTCTGAAAGCAGCATTGCATCCATACACACTGGACGGCCCGTATGGGCGCCTATTGGATGGCGATGAAGAAACGCTCGAACTCAGCCATTTCGCATGTTTCGAAATGGAAGAGCTCATGCACAGTCCGGGTGCTGTCGCCCCCATTATCTCATATCTCTTCCACCGGCTTGAAGCAAAATTCGACGGCCGCCCCACCCTCCTGATTCTGGATGAGGCCTGGCTCTATCTGGATCACCCGGTCTTTGCATCGCGCCTGCGCGATTGGCTCAAAACACTCCGCAAAAAGAATGTTGCCGTCGTCTTTGCTACGCAATCCCTCACCGACATCGAATCCTCATCGATTTCATCCACTTTGATTGAGTCCTGTCCAACCAGAATTTTCCTGCCCAATGATCGCGCACATGAGCAGGGGCAGACTGAGATTTATCGCCGGTTCGGCCTCAATGACCGCCAGATTGAGATTCTCGCACTCGCCCAACCGAAACAGGACTACTACTACACCTCCCCGCTTGGCGCCCGCCTGTTCGATCTCGGCCTCGGACCAATTGCGCTTTCGATCTGTGCCTCAGCGTCCCCCGATGACCAGGCAATCCTGGAACGCTGCCTGGCAACATCTGGCACCGGCGGACTGGTCGGAAACTACCTGCGTATGAAAGACCTTGGATGGGCAGCTGACCTTTTGTCAGCCTGGCCTGGTCCAAGCGAAGCATCATCCCCGCCTGCCAATACAAAATCGGAATAGGAGATCCGTCTTGAAACGTCCTTCAGTCCACGCCGCTCTTCTCCTCTCCATGCTGCTGTACGGCGCTATCGTACCGCCTGCGACAGCGCAGCTCTCCGTCTACGACCCCGCAAACCATGCTCAGAACATTCTGCAAGCCGTGCGCGCCCTGCAGCAACTCGACCAGCAGGTCGAACAGCTGACCCACGAGGTCAACATGCTCGAGAACATGGCACGCGACCTTGAAACCTTTCCAATAGATGTGAGCCACGCGATTATCCAGGACCGCATCACGCGTATCGAAATCCTTCTGCGCAAGGCTGAGGGGATCGGTTACGACATCGGTGAAGTCGAGCACAGCTATAACGAAGCCTACCCCGAAACATATGGTGATACGCCACCTTCTGCGTCTGCCCTCCTCAGAGACGCCCGGTCCCGATGGGCACAATCGCGCACAGCGCACCGCGATGTGCTGCTCATGGCGGCCGAGATCACCGCAGCAAATCAGATCAATGCAGGAGCTCTGTCTGAGCTCGTCGATGGAAGCCAGGAAGCGGCGGGTAATCTGCAGGCGCTTCAGGCCGGCAATCAGATAGGTGCGCTATCAACCGAGCAGCTGATCCGTATCGAAACCCTGATGGCGGCCCACTACCGAGCCCAGTCGCTCGATGAAGCCAGGCGCCTTGCTGAAGCCACCCGGGCGCACGCACGTTTCAGAACCTTTCTGGAGAAGTGATGCATCATGGAAGAAATGGATGTCATCGATCGGTTCCTGGATATTTTTATTTCCTACATCGATTCCGGATTTGGCCTGCTTCAGGGTGATGTCGCCTATCTCACATCCACGCTGATCGTGATCGATGTGACACTGGCGGGTCTGTTCTGGGCCCTGTCACAGGGCGCCGACGTTATCTCGGGCCTCCTCAAAAAAGTTCTCTATGTCGGCTTCTTCGCCTTCTTGATCGGCAATTTCTCCTTCCTGGCCGACACGCTGTTCCAGAGTTTTGCAGGCCTTGGGGTGAAAGCCGGGTCTACAACCCTGACCGCAGAAGACTTGATGCGACCCGGCTATATCGCCTCGGTCGGGTTCGAGGCCGCCCTTCCCCTGATTGAAGACATCGCAGATATGCTGGGCCCGATCGCCTTCTTCGAAAATTTCGTGATGATCGCCGTACTGCTAATCGCCTGGGCCGTCATCCTGATTGCTTTCTTCGTGCTGGCCGTCCAGCTCTTCGTGACGATCCTCGAATTCAAACTGACAACGCTCGCCGGCTTCATACTTGTTCCTTTCGCGCTCTGGAACAAAACCGCCTTTCTCGCTGAGCGGGTGCTCGGCAATGTCATTACCTCCGGCATCAAACTCATGGTGCTTGCCGTCATTATCGGCATCGGCTCGACCCTGTTCGGGTCGATCACAGACGCTTTTTCCGGTCCGGGCGATGTCACTCTGGCAGACGTTATGGGCGCCGTGCTGGCAGCCATAGTTTTTCTCTGGATCGGCATCTCCGGTCCCGGTATCGCCTCCGGACTTGTCACAGGTGCGCCTCAACTGGGTGCAGGCTCCCTCGCAGGGACCACAGCCGCTGTCGGCGCCGGAACCCTGCTTGCCGGCGCAGGTAGTGCAGGCGCCGTGCGGGGCGTTTCGGCCGGGGTCAAAGCCGGCGCCTCGCTCGCAGGTGGCGCCCGGACAGCCTATGACCTCGGCCAGGTCAGTTCGACCCAGACAGGCTGGCGTGGAATTGTCGCCGGGGCGCGAGGCGTTGCTTCCGCCGGCGGAGCCGGTCTTCGCGACATTGCCGCCAGGCCATTCGCAAGTGTCAGGTCAGCCTATCGCGACGGCGGTCGGCAAGCCTTCGGGGCAACCGGCGGCTCCGCCGGAGCAGAAATTGAGCCGTCAGCATCCTTCACTAAACCTGCCTGGGCCCGGCGACTGACGGCAGAACAGCGCCTGCAACATGCCAGTGCCCTGACGGTGCATGCCTTGCGTGACGGTGATCGCGGTATGAGCGGCGCGGCGCCTTCCCTGAAAAACGACGAGGACTGAGCGGATGATCTTCAAGCGTAGCTCGACCCATTACGGACAAAGCCCGTTTCCCGAAACGCCATACCAGAAAGCCGGTCAGGTCTGGGACGAGCGAATAGGCTCTGCGCGTATCCAGGCGAAAAACTGGCGGTTAATGGCGCTCGGCCTCCTTGGTGTTGTGATATTCAGCTCCAGCGCGCTCGTCTGGAAGAGCTTGCAATCAACGGTCACGCCTTATGTGGTTGAAGTCGACGAGATGGGCACAGTGCGAGCCGTCGGGCCGGCCATGGCCACCTACAAGCCAGATGATGCCCAGATTGCCCACCACCTCGCAAACTTCATCGAGTATCTCAGAAGCCTTTCCATCGACCCGGTTGTTGTTCGACAGAACTGGCTCAAAGCCTATGACTATGTCACCGACAAAGCCGCTATCACCCTGAATGAATATGCCCGGGACAATGATCCGTTTGCCGACATCGGCAGAAAGTCGCGCGCGGTGGAAGTTGTCTCGGTTGTCCGGGTTTCCGATGACAGCTTCCAGGCGCGCTGGGTCGAGAAAACCTACGAAAACGGCGCACTGACGATCGCGCGGCGTTATACCGGCCTGTTCACCTTAATCCAGGACCCACCGCATGATGTTGAAACCCTTCGTGTCAATCCACTCGGAATTTACATCCACAGCCTCAATTGGGGCGAAGACCTTGTCACAGGAGACAATAAATGATCCGCCCTCCGCTTAACGTCCTTGCCTGCCTGCTCGCATCCGCTTGCGCCACATCGCCAGAGACCTATTCCAGTCCAGCTGAGCGGCAGGACCTTGTTGCCGCAGCGCTCAAAGCCGACGAGCCGGAACGCCCCGTCGAAATTGTTGAAACAGCAATACCACTTCCCCTGCCAGGCCAGTTGAAACCTCTCGACCCACCACCTCCTGCAACAATCTCCTCCCCCGCTGAAATCATTTCGAAGGGAGTGCACGCGGCCCGGTTCGAGCCAACGGCTGATGGCTATATGAACGCGATCCATGTCTATCCTTATACAGAAGGGGCACTCTACTGCCTTTATGCCAGCCCGGGACAGGTCTCAGACATAGCACTCCAACCTGGAGAGATATTGGTTTCGGTCTCTGCCGGTGACACTGTGCGCTGGGTGGTCGGTGACACCTCGTCCGGATCGGGCGATGACACCCGGACACATATCCTGGTGAAGCCTGTCGCTTCCGGCCTCACCACAAATCTCATGATCGCAACCGACAGGCGGACTTATCATCTTGAGCTGACCAGTCTCGAAACCAGCTATATGGCTGCATTGTCCTGGCGATATCCAGCCGATGAGCTGGCAATTCTGAAGTCCCGCAATGAAAGCGCCCGGATACGCGAAGCAGAAACGATCTCGCCCAGTCTTAACCTCAGCGACCTGAACTTCGACTATCGGATTGAGGGCGACAGACCAGACTGGCGTCCGGTCCGGGTGTTCGATGACGGACGACAGGTCTTCATTCAGATGCCGGCAAATCTCGCAATGACAGATGCGCCGCCGCTCTTTGTTCTCGGCAAGAAAGGCAATGCCGAGCTTATCAATTATCGTATTCGCGGCTCATACTATATTGTCGATCATCTCTTCCAGGCGGCTGAACTCCGCCTTGGCACAGCGCCGCAGACCATCGTACGTCTGCGGAGAGGCAAGGAGCCAGTTGGTTTTGCCGCTTTGTTCGGTGACCGGAAATGAGTGAACCTCCACCCTTCCCGAAACAATCCGACGCGTTAAAACTCAAGGCGAAGATCCGCCCCGTCACACGTATAAATCGCAAGGTCCTCATGGCCGGTGCGGCGATCGGTGTTCTGGGGATTTTTGCGGCAATCTCGGTTGCATTCGCGCCGCCCACAAGCCTTGAGGCGACCAATCACACGGAGCTCTACAATACCGTTACCAAACGCACACCGGATGGGCTGACGGAGTTGCCCGCCTCTTATGCAAATTGGAACCCGGACACACCGCGGCTCGGCGCACCACTTTCCGGCGACCTTGGCGCCACTGTCGTGGCTGAAGAACAGGAATGGGGCCTCACGCCGGATTGGCAGGTTCCGCCAAGCCCTGATTTCCGGCCGTCACAGGAAGAAGAAGCGGCCCGCGCCCGAAAGCTCGCGGACGCGAAGACTGCAGACCAGGCGCTCAAAGCGGGGGTCTTTTTCGACATGTCCTTGCAGCGCCCGATACCGGATACCCAATCACCCGAGCGGCCGAGTGAGAAATTCGGCTCCGAACTGCTGGCGCTTGCGACACGCGCCGGTGACGCTTCAACCTGGCGCAGCCCGGATACGACTGCCAATTTTCAGAAGCGGAAGATCGCATTTGCGGAAAGCGGCACCGATGACAACATCTATAATCCACATGGATTAGAAACGCCCGCGTCCCCGTTCCAGCTAATGGCCGGATCACTGATTTCAGCGTCTCTGGTGACTGGCATCAATAGCGACTTGCCCGGAACCGTAATCGCGCAAGTGACCCAACCGGTTTATGATTCCATATCCGGCAACTACGTCCTGATCCCGCAGGGAGCTCGCCTGATCGGTCGCTATCAGTCAGAGATATCTTTTGGACAATCACGTGCGCTTCTCGTCTGGGACCGGATCCTGTTCCCGGATGGACGCTCGATCCGAATCTCAGAGCCGGGGGCAGATGCAACCGGTGCCGCCGGGCTCTCAGATCGAACTGATAATCACTGGAACAAGGTCCTGGCCGCCGCAGGTCTGGCAACGATACTCGGAATGGGTGCTGAATTTGGCAAGGATGACGATGGCGTTGAACGCGCCATTCGGCGCGGGTTTGGCGACAGCATTTCCGATGCCGGTCAGCGGGTTGTCGACCGCAACCTCGCGATCCAGCCAACACTTCGTATCCGTCCAGGCTGGCCAGTACGTGTTCTTGTGACCCGCGACATCGTCCTTCCTCCCTTGCGGCAATAGCAACCGCGACCGCGTGCCGCTGGACGGACTGTGACAGTCAGCCTAAGTCTCCCTCCGGTAAGAGGAGACACCGGATGTACCAGATTGCGCCGATGACCGAGGATCAGGAAGCCATCAAGGCTGCTGTCGAGAAGACGCTGGAGCCGTTCGACGACGAATACTGGGGCAAAGTGGACGAGACCGGCAACTGGCCGGAGGAGTTCTGCGATGCCATGGCCGCCGGCGGGTGGCTGGGCATTGCCTTTCCGGAGGAATATGGCGGCGCGGGCCTCGGCCTGACCGAAGCCGCGCTGATGATGCAGACCGTCACGCGCACCGGCGCGGGCTTTTCCGGCGCCTCCGCCATTCACCTCAACATCTTCGG
>TARA_R110002051_G_scaffold180913_2_pt1 | contig 35941 bp, 27 predicted proteins | sample TARA_R110002051 | Tara Oceans TARA_R110002051 (sample SAMEA4397023) | marine metagenome | biome: Polar Biome; feature: [MES] marine water layer (ENVO:01000295) within the mesopelagic zone...; material: water (ENVO:00002006), including particulate matter (ENVO:01000060) such... | reverse complement strand
TAATGAAAGGGCAAATTTAAGAAGTCTATTTCATTATAGGTCTATATTAAACGCACGTTTTATTGGTTGACCGGTTTGGTTGATATTAAGTTGAATTTCACTTAACTATCTTAAAAACAGTTAAATATAGATTCAATGTAAATTTAATGTTATGTAAAAGTTACCTAAACATTGATTAATTGCAAAATAATTGTATCTTTATCTCGTTAGAGTATTGTAAAATAATAATTCCAAAAAATATATATCATGAAAAAAATATTAATAATAGCTGTAATGGCATTGTCGTTCGGAGCTTACGCTCAAGTTGATCCTACTTTTGAAAAAGAAGGGGATAAAGTAAAAGCTACCTATTTTCACGCAAATGGAGAAAAGTCTCAAGAAGGATACTTTTTAAACGAGAAGTTAGAAGGACAATGGAAAATGTTTAACGAAAAAGGTGAAAAAATTGCTATGGGTAACTATGAAAATGGTGTTAGAACCGGTAAGTGGTTATTCTGGGAAGGTGATGTTAAAAGCGAAGTAAACTTTGATAATAACCGAATAGCTAGTGTTACTAAAGCTAGCAAAAAGGATCCTGTAGCGAGTAATAAATAATTACAATTAAAATAAAAAAAGCCCCGTATCATTTGATACGGGGCTTTTTGTTTTAAGTGATGTTGTATTATGCAACACTATTTAATGGTGCGCTCTCTTCATTATTCTGTTTGCTTGTACCTCTAAAACGTATTTTAATACGGTATACTATATTGAATAATACAGGTACAATAATTAGGGTAAGAAAGGTAGCAACTAGTAATCCGAAAATTACGGTCCATGCCAATGGACCCCAGAAAACGACGTTGTCTCCACCAATATAAATATGAGGATTGAATTCTGAGAATAATGCAAAGAAATCAATGTTAAGGCCAATAGCTAAGGGAATTAAACCTAATACAGTAGTTATTGCTGTTAGTATAACTGGCCTTAATCTGGCCTTACCACCAACGATCATAGAATCTGTTGCATCTTCAATGGTCAATAAATCACTATCGTCCATTCCTAATCTAACTTTTTTACGATCTACCAATATTTGAGTATAATCTAGGAGGACAACCCCGTTATTTACTACAATACCGGCTAATGAAATTATACCCATCATGGTCATCATAATTACGAAAGACCATCCTGTAATCATCAATCCTCCAAATACGCCAATGAAGCTTAAGAAAATAGCAATCATGATAATTAATGGCTTTGAAATACCACCAAATTGGAATATAAGAATTAACATAATTAATCCTAGACCAGAGAAAAATGCACCAACCAAGAAGGCTTGTTGCTTTGCTTGTTCTTCAAGTTGACCCGTGTAATCAATTTTAACGGTTGTTGGTATACCTTCAAAACTTTCCATTTCTTTTTGTATCTCAGCAACAATGGCACCTGCATCAGTAAAACCAGGTTTTAGACCTGAATATACGGTTACTACTCTTTTACCATCTCTATGTTTTATGGCACTAAATCCTGAGGTGTTTTTCTCAGTTGCAACTGCAGAAATAGGAATTTCCTTTATTTGACCATTTGCTGGATCTCTAAAAATGATGTTTTGATTGAACAAGGCACTCTTGTTGTAGCGCAAATCCTCGTTGAACCTTATGTTTATATCATAATCTTCCCCATCTTCCTTATACACACCAGCTTTTTCACCAAAAAGTGAACGTCTTAATTGATTACCAACTTGACCAACCGCAACACCTAATTCACCCGCTTTTTCACGGTCTACAAGGACTTGCATAGTAGGCTTGCCTTTGTTAACGTCTATTTTTAATTCTTCAATACCCGCAATATTCTTGGTATTAATGAAATTTTTAATGTCTTCAGCGGTATTTATTAATTCATCATAATTATTTCCTTCTAATTCAAGATTAATAGGAAAACCTGCAGGTGGGCCATTGGCATCTTTCTCAACAGAAATGGCAACACCTGGATAAATACCTTGTAGTGCTTCTTGTACACGCGCTCTAATATCTTCTGTATTTAGTCCGTCTCTATATTTATATTCACTAAAATTGACTGTAACTTTTCCTTTATGGGGCATTTCAGCAGCAGAACCACCATCAGTTAGTGGGTTTCCTGCACCTTCACCTACTACAGAAACTGCAGATGTCATCATAAAGTTTTTACCATCTTTTTGGTATTTAGGGTCATCCATAATGGCATACACCTGTTTTTCAACCTCTAACGTTATTTCATTAGTTTTTGTTATTGCTGTTCCTTCAGGATATTCTACATACACGTAAATTTCATTCGGTTTGTTGTCAGGAAAAAATTCAATTTTGGTACGACCACTACCGACAGACATACCAAAAAGCATAAAAACACCAATTAACATAAAAAAGGTAATACTAAAATACCAATATACATTACTACCTCTTAGCGCATGTTTTAAACGCCCTTCATACCAGTTTTCAAATCTGGACATGGTTTTCTTTTGAAATTTAATGGCCGAACCTTTGATGACATATTTATATGCCCAAAACATGATACCTGTAAGTATTAAAACAGAACCTAAACCACGCATTGCCCCACCAAATAGCAGAATTAGTAAGCCTAGACCACCTAGAATTACGCTCATTCTAATCAATTGTTTTAGTGTAAGTTCCTTTTCGTCGGTGCTCATAAATTTAGAAACCAACATAGAGTTCATGAAAATTGCAACGAATAAGGATGAACCTAATACAACAGAAAGTGTAATAGGGAAGTAGATCATAAATTGCCCGAAAATACCTGGCCATAAACCTAAAGGTACAAAGGCGGCTACCGTAGTAGCTGTTGAAATAATAATGGGATAAGCAATTTCTCCAATACCTTTTTTAGCAGCATCAATACGGGACATGCCTTCATCCATTAAACGATATACGTTTTCAACTACTACAATACCATTGTCAACTAACATTCCTAGACCCATAATCATCCCAAAAAGAATCATGGTGTTTAGTGTGTACCCTAACCATGATAATATTACAAAGGACATGAACATTGACATGGGAATAGCAAACCCAACAAATAATGCATTTCTAAATCCTAAGAAAAACATTAGAACTGTTACCACCAAGATAATCCCAAAGATGATGTTGTTTACTAAATCATCTACTTGGTTTAATGTGCGACTTGAAGAGTCGTTGGCAATTGAAATATTTAAATCTGGCGGAAAGTAATCTGCTTTTTCTTTCTTTACTAATTCTTTTATTTTATCTGAGGCGGATATGGAGTTTCTACCTGCTCTTTTCTTAACATCTAACATTACTACATTGTCTCCAAATTCGCGGGCATACGTAGTTTTATCTTTTGCTTTAAAGTTAACCACAGCAATATCTTTTAAATATACCGCTCCGTTTTCAGACTTGACAACAAAATTGTTTAACTCTTTTGGATCTTCAATTTCACCTAATATACGGATGGTACGCCTTTGTCCAATGGTTTTTAAATTACCGGCAGACATGGTCATGTTACCATTGCTAATAGCACTAATTACGTCTTGGAAACTGATTTTAGCAGCCATCATTTTATAAATATCTACCGCTACTTCAACTTCTAAATCTTGAGCACCACGAATATCTGCTTGTTTAATTTCTGGTAGATCTTCAACTTCATCTTGTAAGTATTCTGCAAATTCTTTCAATTTTTCTACAGGATAATCTCCTGTAAAATTGATATTCATAATTGGCACTTCTTCAGAGAAGTTAAGGTCAAATACATTAGGCTCTACCTTAGCGCCGTTGAAAGTAGGCCAATCTTCACTTGCTTTTTCACTGTCAACTTCATCTTTTACCTTTTGTTTGGCTTGTTCTACTGTAATTTCTTCGTCAAACTCAATAGTTATAATGGCATAATCTTCTTGGGAAGTTGAGGTAACTTCTACGACATTACTTATATTCTTTAGCCTGTCTTCTAAAGGATCTGTAATTAGTTTTTCAATATCCTCTGCAGTATTCCCGGGGTAAGGAGTACTTACATAAATTTTGGTTTCTATAATTTCAGGAAAATCTTCTCTGGGCATTGCCATATAGGCGCTAAAACCTAACCATAAAAATATACCAATCATTACATAAATGACCGAGGCATTATCAATGGCCCAAGACGATAGGCTGAATTCTTTATCAGCGTTTTTTTGTACTTTGCTCATCGATTTCTATTTTTTGATTTTTACTTTTTGACCGTCTTTAACACTCCTAGCACCTTCTTTTATAATGAGGTTGCCATCAACTAAGCCAGTAAGAACTTCTATTTTTGCTCCTTGTGTTTTGCCCGTTGTAATAATAATTCTCTTTACCAATGCTTCATCCTCTGTATTCGGCTCTTCAGCTACATATACATATTGCTCACCTTCAGCATTTTCAGAAATAATACTAGTTGGTATAAGTATTGCATGTTCATTGGTGTAATCATTAATGTTTACTTTAGCAGAAAGGTTTGGTTTTATTTTACCTTCTTTATTATGTACTGGAATTTCTACTTCAAAAGACCTATTTGATGGATTTATAAAATTACCAGTTTCTCTAATTTTTGCAATTACACTATCACCTAATACAGGAAAATAAATTAGTGCTTCTTTACCTTTTACAACACTTCCTAAATATGTTTCTGGCACTTCTACTTCTATGTACATTTCAGATAAATTCACTATACGAAATACTTCTGATCCTGGACCCGGGGCAACTACCGTTCCTTGATCTTTTATTACATTATCAATAATACCAGAAAATGGTGCTCTTATAGAAGATTTACCTAATTGACTTTGTGTTTGCGAAACCATATTCTCAGCAGCTTCATAATTGGTCTTAGCTTGTAAATACTGAATTTCGGATCCTATGTTTTGGTTCCAAAGTCGCTCTTGACGTTCAAAAGTAGTTTTTGCTAATGCGGCTTGAGATTTTAATTGACTAAGTTGACTGGACATACCACCGTCGTCTATTGTAGCAAGCAATTGACCTTTAGACACCTTGTCTCCTTCTTTAACATACACCTTTTGCAGTGTTCCTGCCATTTCAGGGTATATTAAAACGTTTTGTTTGGTGGACACATCTCCCTGTAACTCTAAGTAATGGTTGAATACTTCCTTTTTTGCAGTTAATGTGTTAACAAGGGGTAGTTTTTCTTCATTCCCTAAAATCGCTATCATAGAGTCCAGCGACTTTATTTGTGCGTCAATTACATTTTGTTGAGCAGTAATTTCATTCTTTTTTGCTCTTATTTCTTCTAGGTTACCTTTTTGGATAATTCCGCTTACAGATTGTTCTCCACCACCACAAGAAAATAGGCCAATGGTTACAATTAATAAAACTAGTATTTTTTTCATGATTATATTTTTAGTGATTGATTGTTTAGGCTTTTGTATTTAAAATGATTTCTAATTCGGTTTTTTTATTGATGACCTCTACCATAGATTGTAAAAATTCTTGTTGAGTAGTATATAACTGTGTTTGTGCTTGTCTTAACTCAAAACTTGTTGCAAGGCCTTCTTTATATTTTATTTGATTTTTGTTTTCAATACGTTCAGACAATGTTAAATTTTGTTTTGCGGTTTCATAATTTGCTATTGCTAACGTGTAATTATTTTTAGCATTTTCTAACTGTAATCTAATTTGTTGTTCAGCCTCACTTAACTGCGTTTTCGCTTTTTCTAAAGCTATTTTTGCACGTTGTGTACTTGCACTTCGTTTAAAAGAACTGAAAATGGGAATATTAAGATCAAAACCCATTATAGATGAGTCGAACCATTGTTGGTCGCCGCTGAAAAAGTCAAAACTTTCTGAATAAGCAGAACTACCATAGTTTACATAAGCATTTAATGTTGGTAATGCACGGCTTTTAGCCAATTTCCATTCAAAAAATCTTTGTTCATTTATATTAGTTGCTAATTTATAATCAACATTGTTATTAATGTTGAAGTCGGCACTAAGTATTCCTAAATCCATTTTAGATACTGTTAAATCTTCAAGTTTTTCTTGTAGTTGGGTTGGCGCACTTAAATCTAAACCCATGCTTAGGTTTAACATTTGCAGGGTTATTTCTTTTAATCTTATTGCATTAGCTAATTGATTTTCTATAGATGAAAGTGTAATTTGAAGCTGATCTACACTTTCTTCTTCTCCTAACCCGTTTTCGTATAGTTTAGAAGTTTCGTAAAGATTTTTTTCTAGGGTAGTTTTGTTCCTCTCCAAGATTTCTACACTCTCCTCTGCTAATAATACATTACCATATGCTTCTACAACCTGTTTTCTTACATCTAGTTCTGTTTTTTCTTTGTTATTTGCACTATAACTTAAGAACGCCTTAGTGGCCTGTACACCAACAATGTATGAGCCATCAAAAATTTGTTGACTTAAGGTTGCGCTAGCTGTTACTGATTGTGGTTGTGAAAATACTACCGGTATAAATTCCCCTGCTGCGCCACCAACTAGATCTGCTGGTAATAACGTTACAGGTTGTTTCAATTGGTTTGAATATCCTACTGCTCCGTTTATTTGAGGTAGACCGCCTGCAATAGTTTCCCATTTTTGTTTTTGGGCATCTATAATATCTCTATCTGCATTAATAGCGGAATAGTTGTTTTCTAAAGCAAATTGAATAGCTTCCTCTAGGGTAAAAGTATAGGTTTGCTCTTGAGAATATCCCAAGCTAATACTTAGGATTGTTATTATAATTAATATTTTATTACGCATTTATTCTTGGTTTGAATTGATGATGTTATTTAAAATTTCCTTGCCTTTTTTGGTTACTATCCCTCTTAGGTGATACTCTAAAAATGAATCCATTAATTTAGATATTGGAAAGCGGTCTATGGGGAAAATACTCTGATCTTTAATACTGTTCATGCCGTTAAAATATATTCTAGCAACAAATTCTGGTTCTATATTATCCCTAAATAAGCCTTGTTCTAGTCCTCGTTCTACATTCAATAACACGCAATTATGCATTTTATCGAATTGCATAAGCTTTAGATTCTTATGGATTTTTGGATAGTATTTCATTAATTGATATTGTGGAGAGCTTTTTTCGTCATTTAAATGAGACATTACATACTTTTTAATCTCATATAATTCTTCAATAGCGTTTTTCTCCATTGCTATAATTAAGTCTATGCCATCGCTTAAATCGCAAAACTTGTTCATTACACAATCTTCTACTAACGACGTCTTATTGCTATACTCGCTATAAATGGTTTTTTTAGACATACCAATTTCGTTGGCAATATCATCCATGGTAATACTCTTAAAACCGCGTTCTAAGAAAAGCTGTGTAGCCGTATCCCTAATTTTTTCTTTCATAACGGATGCAAATATACATCAGGAAACTATAGAAACTTAAAAAGTTTCCAAAGTTTTACAATAATTTAATATTAAGATGTTTATTTAACCATTATTTGCGGCATCGTTTTTAGCTACATAATCTTTATATGCTTGCTGACCTTCATCTTTCCAAAATTCATCATAATGCTTCCATTGAGAAAAATCATTTCTATTTGGTCGGCATGGATTAAATTTTGAATGTTTCTTTTGTTTCTTGTTTTTGGTTTTATTGGGTCCATCGCCTCCACCAAAACCAAAAATGATTTTAGATAATAGCAATATGCCCACCGCTTTCCAATAATCTAGCTCTGGTAGACCAAAAATATCTGGCATAAGCCAATTCCATAACCGCATTACTATATAGCCTACCAAAAAAGCTATTACTAAGCCCAAAAGGATGTAGAAGAGAATTTTAAATGCTTTATACACATAAAATTGAGCGGTTTTTTCGAGGTTTTTTTCCGTTTTAGATTTCATAAGTATGTTTTTTAATGTGTTGTATTTCTATGTTTTTGAATAATATGGATAATGCTCTATGTCGCCTAGACATTAAAGTGCCTTGTGGAATACCTGTTTCTTGGGCTATTTCTTTGTAGCTGTAATTTTCAAAGTCTACGGCAATAATAATATCTCTGTATACAGGTTTTAATGTGGAAATTGCCACTTTTAGTTTTTCTTGTATTTGCTCTGGATACTCTTTTGATGTTTCATCGTAAAAAATACTTGTGAATTCTGCCCACAAATGTTCTAATTGCTCTTGGTCGTCTACCCGTTTTTTCCTCGTGCGTAATACATCTGTAATCTTATTTTTCACTGCACTATATACAAAACCACCTATGTTATTAATTGGTAAGGCATCTAGTGGTCTAGAAAAAATACGCAATGCAACTTCTTGAATAATATCTTCGGCATCACTTTCTGATGTTTGTTTAATTTTAGACTGAATATAGCGTTTGAGTGAGCCATATTCCTCTTCAAAGAAACTGTTTAGGTTATTGCTGTTTTTTTGATTGGATGCCATCCAGGAGCTTGTCAATTTGTCTTCAATTATAAAGACGATGAATTCAAAACCTATTGCATTTTTAGGAAAGTTTTTTTAAAATTAAGTACTTTTAATTAGATAAGTAGTATAAAATTAGGGGTTATCTTTTCTTTCTAATTACAAAAAAGACAAATGAAATAAGAGCTAATGCACCTAAAATGTACCAAATTTTTGATGTTTCATTTTTAGGTTGATTTATTTCAACAATTTCTAATTGTTGATTCGCTTTTATATTGGTTAAGATTTGTGTGTTTCCACCGGTCCAGTTTACAATTACGGAATCAACAGCAGTATTATCTCCCAAACCAAAGTGTGCGATTACCGAATTTTGTGATAAGTGGCTGGATCCACCACCATCAATTTCTCTTATTATTCTTTTTCCATTAGTAACCATAGTTACACGTGACCCAATACCGTTAAATTCTGCTTGTACTCCTTTTAAAGCTACTTTTAACCAATTGCCATTTGCAATATCATTTCTAAAAAGTCGAGTGGTAGATGCTATAGGGTAATTTAAAATTGGCTTTTGGTTTACTACTAATAGGTCCATATCCCCATCGTTGTCCATGTCAAAAATTACGGAGCCTCTACCAATTCCATAATCATTAATAGCTAATTCCCTACCTTTTTCAGTAAAGGTATTTGCATTGTTCTCAAAATAGAAATTTCCCATAGGTGTACAATTTGGGTTCAAATCTCCATTTGAAACAAATAAGTCTAAATCTTCATCATGGTCAAAATCTGCAAAATTTGCACCCCAGCTTATGGCTAAATTGTAGGTTCCTAACTCTTTTGCTCTATCAATAAATGGTTTTTCGTTGCCTTGGTTTTCCATAAGCATGTTGAACTTGATGTTGGTAATATAATAATCCATCCACCCGTCGCCATTATAATCACCAACTGCTGCACCCATAGCGTTTATTTTTAGGTCCATTCCAGTTTCTTTACTAGAATCTTCAAAATGGTCTTCGGGATATTCATTTCGATATAGAAAATTAGGAACGGCCTTATATCCAAAATCTTGATTAACCAATAGGTCTTGGTCATGGTCATTGTCATAATCTGTGAAAACCCCACCAAAGCCAAAGCCTTTATGCCCTAAGCCATATTCGTCATATACGTTTTTGAAGCTTTTGCCGCCTTCATTTTTTAGTAAATAACTTCTTGCGGTTTGGTTGGCACTAACAATTGTAGCATCTTTTATTATACCTAGTTTACCGGTAAATTCTTGAAAATAATTACCCACAAACAAATCGGGATAGCCATCTGCATTACAATCACCAAAACTTGGACCGGTACTAAAAGAGTTTAAGTCCTCTAAGCCGAATTCATTCGTGACATCACTGAAAGTGTCATCACCATTATTTAAGAAAAGTAAATTTTTTGCTCTTGGTATTACGCTTTTGCCATCGGTTGTAGTAATGGTTGTGATGAATAAATCTCTAAATCCATCTTTATTTACATCTGCGCTTACAACACCTTGTGTTACATAGTTATTGGTTATTTCTAATCCAGAGCCATTGAAGACATCTTTAAATGTACCATTACCACTATTGAGGTATAGTTTGTCGGATTTTATTCCTCCGGTTATATATAGGTCTTCAAAACTATCATTGTTAAAATCAAAAACCGTTACACCACCCCCAAATGTACCTTCGTACACTTCGTATTGGTGATTTATGCCTGCTTGTTCAGTAACATCCACGAACGCTTGTTGACTATATCCTTTAAATGCAATGAAGCAAAGGCAAATGCTTGCTAGCCGTAAAATAGTTTTTGAACTCTTTCTCATTTTATTTTTTCCAATCTAAGGAGTACACATTTTTTGCTATTTCTAAACCTTTCTCAAGGCCTACCTCATTATCTAATTGGGTATGTATTCCACCATAAAATCTTGAATCTGCCGTTTCTTGTGCTGCCTCCCAAAATGAGTCAAAAGACCGGATTACAAAATCAGTTTCTTTTAACTCGTCTCGTGCTCTACCTTCATGGGCCCTATCTGTAAAAGTAAAATCTTTTCCAAAGTTATGCTCTAGAATTTTTGCTGCCGTTGCAGCCTGTATTGCATGCCCTGATGGAAATGAAGGAAAAGGTGGGTCTGGCCAAAATGATTCCCATTCTTCATCTATATACTTAGGTATAAAAGTATTAGGGCGTTCAGTGAAAAACTGATATTTCCATTTCCAACAATTTATAAATGCATCGGCAACAGCCATACCTACTTGCGCGTAGACCACTGCGCATTCAATAAAATTGGAATCATGACCTTCTAATGCCAAAGTTGCAAAGTAATAAGAGTGACCAGGAGGAGTAAAACTTACATCTGGGTCGTCTCCCCACCATATAGCGGCTTCTTTTTCTAGTTGGGTAAGTTCTAAATCTTTTAGATATACATTTTCGAATTGCTTGTAATATGGAGAACCAACAGTAGTGTCATAAGGTATCATAGTTGGGTCTTCGAGTTCTTTATTGGTTGAGGCAAAAGTCCTATTTTCTCCCCAATGTGGGTGTAAAGGGTGATGGCTAAAAGATTGAGCAAATAATGGTGGTTTCCAAGCACCCGGTCTGTCTGGGTGTATCATTTTTTTGTCAAAATTGTTTAAATATCCTCTGTGGCCACCATCGGTTTTAGACCAGTTAAAAATGATATTTGCAACAGATTGTCCAAATGCAACCGAACGGTCTATAGTTTCCTTATCTAAACCAACTTGATATTGTTTAAAAATGGCCTGTTCCAGAGAATCTATTTTTTGAATATTTTCTTCTGATGTTTGTATATAAATATTCTTTAAAATAGATGATTGAGCAGCGTTCATAGAAATTACCCAATTGTATTCTTTTAAGGGGTCAATTTTTGGTAGGGAGTCTAGCCCTCTTAATTGCCCACTCATTGAATTATAAGCTTCAAAACCAGGTACAATAGATTCGTACATAGTTAAACCAATATACCCAAAACCCCTTGAAGCAAATGTAGGAGAGTTAGATGGTGTATACCGCGTAATAAACAGCGTCATGTTTGCCCATTCTAGGGCAACATCTTTATCACTCATTTTTGGCTGGCTATCAGTAGAACACGCTGTTATTAGCAAAATTAAAGACAATAATAAAGTTATTGTTCGTATTCGTTTTATGGAAATGATCATGTTGTGTTTAAAAGCTATTTTAATAGTTTGTAAGTTTCTGTTTGTGCTCCGTAACTAGTGAGAATAAGTTCATTACCCATCAGTATGCCATGGGTATCACTACCTTTTAATGACAGACCAGATTGGGTTTGTGGTAGGTAAATAAAATTTCCAGCCCCGTCACCTAAAAGCAACGTGCCATAGTTAGCGTCGAATTTTCCTATTCTTAATTTGTAATAATTATGGTTTCCTAATAATAAAATATCCATGGCACCATCGTTGTTAAAATCTGATGTTATTATGTCTGAAGTTGGTGAAAACTGTGAGTGAACAGGTAATTGTACTATTTTATATTTTTCTTGCGATGAGCTTAAAAATACGGTTGTTTCTTGGTGAGTTGCAGATAGTTCTTTTGCCTTTAATAATTCTGTTTCGTTGAAAATATCAGGCATTTGTACATCGGCATATTTCTCATAACTATTAAAACGCCGGCGCAGACCAGAAAGTTGACCCAATAACTCATCTCTTGTTAGGTATGGATAACTTTTGTCTTCTACATAAAAATTTAAAATAGGGTCTAAAGAGCCATTTTCATCAAAATCAGCATAATATAATTCAGCAGGGGAATCGGGGCTTAATTTAAATTGAGTATTAGTGCCAATATTACCGGCAATAATATCTGTTTTGCCATCATTATTGAGGTCAGTTATATGAAGACTTGTCCATAAACCAGATATTGATTCCTTAAAATACCGATTTGTTTCATCAACTAATTTTCCATTTTTACTCAGGTAAACGGAAATGGGCATCCATTCTCCCACAACTATAAGGTCTTCTTTTTTATCACCATCTATGTCTGCCCATGCTGCATCTGTAACCATGCCAGGGTTACTAAGTTTAGGTGAAATGACTTCTGTTTTATCTATGAAATTACCATTACCGTCGTTAATTAAAATATAACTTCTGGTTGTTTCTGGATATCTACCTGGGGTTACATAACCACCAAGGAAAATATCAATAAAAGAATCGTTATTTATATCAGAAACGGCGACAGTACTTGTACTGGTTTTCATTATAGGTAAGGCCGTTTTTGATTTTTTAAAACTACCTTTTCCATCACCAATATAAAGTCTATCTTGTAATTTATCATCATTTTCCGCGAAATCATGATAGCCACCGCTAGCTATATAAATATCTAAATTGCCGTCAGCATTCGCATCTAAAAAGGCAATGTCGGTATCTATATTGGCCTTGTCTTTTTCAAATGATGGGATATCTTTTTGAATGAACTCTTTTGATTTTGTTTGAATATATAATTGTGTGGGTTGATTAATGCCGCCGCCAATGATTATATCTTCTAGACCGTCATTATTAATATCACTCTTAGCAATTGGAGGGCCGTCATGTGATAATTGTTTTAGCAAAAGTGATTGCCTTTTAAAGTCATTTATAGAAGAGGATTGGTGTTTATGGGGTATAGCACTTGCTATCTTTGAAAATAATACGTCCGATTTATCCTTTATAGATGTTGAATTTTTAGCGTTTACTTCCTCTAACACCAATAATTGATTTGTAGAAACTTGTTTTATGGTTTCTTTTTTGCCAGAATTCCAGTTAACGACTAACGAATCAATAATTGTGCTTTTAGCCAAGCCAAAATGTAAAATTGTTGACACTGTAGACAAATAACCTTGTGTAGGCATTTGCTCCAGGACCTGTACTTGTCCGTTGGTAAATACACTAACTTTTGAGCCAATACCTTGAGTGTTTTTATTTGCTCCTTTAAGGTTAATGCTTAAGTAGTTGTGTTCATTGTTATTACTATCATTTCTATAAATAAAGGCAGGTTTATTTATGTTGTTTACTACTAAGTCTAAGTCTCCATCATTATCTAAATCTGTATAAATAGCTCCATTGCTGTTTGCGGGTTGATTAGTGCCAGAGTCTTTGGTGGTGTCTGTAAAGTTAATACCGTCTTTATTAGTGTAAAAGAAGTTTGTTAAATCTGAAGCAGGCATTTTCTTTATCAATTCTAAAACATCTTGTCGTTGCAATCTTCCTTTTGATTGAACAAAATCTTCCATATAATTGATGAAATCCAGATTGGTATAATCTCTAAAATACCCATTAGTTATGTATAAATCTTTAAACCCGTCATTATTAAAATCTGCAAATAGGGGAGCCCAACTCCAATCGGTATTTGATATGCCAGCTATCTGCCCAATTTCGCTAAAAGTGTCATCACCATTATTTAATTGTAACATGTTACGCATGTACTGATGATGAAAGCCGCTTCTTATGTTTAAATCAAATTTTTCGTAATTGTCAGGGGATAATAATAGCTTTTGACGCTTATTGTTCTTAGGTAACATGTCTAAAGTGAAAATATCCTGTAGCCCGTCATTATTAATATCAGCAACATTGTTACCCATAGAAAAATGACTTGTATGTCCCATTTGCAATCCTAGTTGGTCTGTAAATGTTCCGTTTTTATTGTTGATATATAAATAATCTGGAATTGTATAGTCATTAGATACATAGAAATCTTGCCAGCCGTCATTGTTTATGTCACTTATGCCAATTCCTAGTCCGTATGTTAATGCAGAACCGCTAATTCCTGATTTTATAGTGCTATCATAAAATTTATTATCTTTTTGTTCAAATAGACGTATGCCTTGTAATGGGTCATCTTTTTTTAAATACTCTTTAGTACTTACTTCATTTAAAACTGGTAAAGATTTAGGATTGTGATTCAGTAAAAGCATATCTAAATCGCCATCTTTATCATAATCGAAAAAGTATCCTTGGTTACTAAATGCGGCACTGGCTAAGCCATATTCTTCGGCTTGTTCTTTAAAAATTGGTATGTTATTGGAGTCGTTACCCTGGTTTATGAATAATTGATTTTTACGTTTGGCATCTGGTAATGCACCAGAATAACATAAATACAAATCTAACTTTCCATCTCCGTTTACATCTGCAGAAGTAATTCCTGTTTTCCAAGGCCCTGGTCTTCCTTCTACTTTAGCGAGTGTAGTAATGTCTTTAAATTTAAAGTCACCTTCGTTTAAATATAGTTTATTTACACCCATGTTAGAGGTGAAATACAGGTCTTGTAATCCGTCATTATTAAAATCACCACTAGCTACACCACCGCCGTTGTATAAATACTCATAAACTAATACGTTAGCGTTAAGGCTTTCTTCCAAAATATTTTGAAAGGAAATGTTAGTCTCACTTTCATTTAAAAGTGTGAAAAGAGATTCTTTTTCAACTGCAGTTGTAGTTGAGGTGCTATTAACTTTTTTTGACTTATTGGTACAACTTTGTATCAATAAGAATAGGATAAAAAGAAAGGGAAATAGTTTTTTTCTCATTTGCTTAAAAGTAAAAAATCTATCCCAAAAAGGGATAGATTTTTCCATTAACTCAATTTAAACTTAACTTAATAACCTGGATTCTGGATCAATAGGTTATTTCTGTTGATTTCATCTCTACTTAAAGGCATGAAATACATTTTATCATCCCAAGTTCTGGTTTCATTATCGTTGTTATCTACTACGGTATATGTATAATTATACACTGAAGTATCATGTTGATATGGAGACCTTGGTGTAGCACCTGCTTTTAAGGTTGCGGTTACTTTCATAACTTTTATTCCACGACCTAAGGTTTGGTCAGCAATCATCCACCTTCTGGCATCATGATATCTATGCTCTTCATAAGCTAATTCAACTCTTCTTTCGTTAATGTAAGCTTCTAGTAAATCTGTACCTGTTGCTGTAATTGCAGGCATACCAGCTCTGTAACGAATTTTGTTCAGCCAATTTCTTGCTTCACCTTCATCGCCAGTTGCAATAGAAGCTTCTACATAATTAAGTACTATTTCGGTATAACGAATAAATGGCCAAGGAACTACTTGTGCACTAGATTGATTATCTACTAAGGAGGGATCTGGATCTATAAACTTACGTACATAATAACCTGTTCTACTTCCATTCCAGTTTTCAATAGGTGAATCGCGCATATCTACACCAGCAATAATTCCACCACTTCCATCAGCGTATGTTCCTGTTTGTATTTCATTAAATGGGTCTATAGCTGCAACGTCATCTGGTCTTGGTTTCCAACCAGAACCATCGTAAAGAATAGTTGCGGCCAATCTTGGATCTCTATTTTCATACGGAGCTGTAGCATGTTCTGGATTGCTCCAATCAAAATCAGAACCATCCATCATTTGATAATCATCTACCAATTGCTGAATAGGGGTATTACCAGCCCAGTTATGGTATCCATTAGGACCATTGTTTATACCTTGGTGAATTCCACCTAATGGCCAATTACTTTCTTGTGTAAATAAAGGAGAGTGTGTTCTTTCGAACAGCAATTCAGTTCTTGCCCCAGCATCACCAACAGCACTTCCACCTCCCATAGCAATAGAGATATATGTCTGTGTAGCTTCTTCTGCCGATGCAGGTTCTGTTAAGTCTAATTTGTATCCACTTGCTTCACTATCAAGAATTGCCTTTGCCGCATTTTTGGCTAAAATCCATCTAGAATCTCTGTCCCCAGAGGTATAGCCAATTAAATCTTGATTAGTATAACTTCCAATAACTGATGATTTTTGGCCTGCAGTTGTTGCATCACGTAAATCACTTGCGGCATATAAAAGTACTCTAGATTTTAAACCCATTGCACTTAATTTTGATGCTCTACCAGGAGTTACCGCTTTACCGTCTAAAAGTGAAGTTGCGGCATCTAAATCACTAATTACAAAATCTACATTCTCAGCATATGTACCTCTTGCAATGGTGTAATCTTCATCTAATCCATAAGGTTTGTCAATGATTGGTGCACCTCCATAATAACGCATTAACTGATGATAGTAATACGCTCTTAAAAAGTGTGCTTCACCAAGAAGGCGGTCTTTAAGTTCTTGATCATCAAAAGTTGAATTTGGTAATTCTTGTATTGCAATATTTGCTTTGCGTACCGCCAAATAAAGCTCATTCCATTGAGGAATAATGTTAACATTCCCTGTCCCAGAAGGTGATAATGAACCTTCATTAATAACATTAATGCCTCTTCCAGAATGGGTAAACATTGCTTCATCTGTTAACGAAGCTAAACTTTCTTCTTCAAATCCGCCATACCCTAGAGATGAATATACATTAAATACAAAAGCTTGCGCCAATGAACCATCTGCCCATGTAGCTTCAGCTGAAATTGAATCTAACGGTTGCGTTTCTAAAAAGTCTTCGTTACACGAAATTTGTATTAGGGCTATGGTTAAAAGCCCTAAGAGTACTAGTTTTCTTTTCTTCATGATTTTTTTTTTAAAATGTTAAACTAAAACCGGTGTTAATAATAGACTGTTGTGGATAAAACTGTCCACTATTACTCGTAGATTCAGGATCATAAATATCTTGCGCCGCCCAAGTTGCCAAGTTTAAACCACTTGTATATAATCTAAAACTTGAAAGACCAAATTGTTCAATTAAGTGTTTTGGAAAGTTATAAGCTAGCTGAACGTTTTTAAGTCTTAAATAATCTTTACTAAATAGATTGTAGGTATTGTCTCCAAAATCTCCACCAGTATAGTAGGTGTCACCACGGCTAGCAAGTCTTGGGTGAACACTACTTGGGTTTTCTGGACTCCATCTATTGTCGTAGCTGTATTTTAGGAAGTTACCGATATCACCAGATTCTGTTTGGATGAATAATTTAGCTCCTGTTGCTCCTTGCAATAATACAGATAAATCAAAGTTTTTATAAGAAGCATTGAAAGTAACGCCAAAGTTAAAATTAGGATTGATGCTGTTCTTCAACCTTACTTGGTCTAAATCATTTATGGCACCATCACCATTAACATCTTTGAACTTCATATCCCCAGGCTCTAATTGAGGTTTTACGGCACTATAGTCTAATGTATTGGCATTTATTGCCGCCTCATCTATAAATACACCGTCAGATTCATAAACTAAGTATGATCCAATTGGTTTTCCTTCCTGTAGCTGATAACTAGGCGCACCAGGAATTTCATCTAAAAACTTCACTGTGTTCTGTGCATAACCACCGTTTACACCAACATCCCATTTAAAGCCGTCTACATTACCTCCGAAGTAATTAAGGGCAAATTCAAATCCTTCATTGTTAACTTTACCTGCATTAACAGGAGGTAATAAATCTGAAATACCTGAAGAACCTGGAGTAGATCCCGTTTTCTGAATTAATATTTGATCCCTTTTGTTTAAGAAGTATTCTAAAGTAAAGCTTAATTTACCATCCAATACAATACCATCTAAACCTATGTTAAAGTTTTTTGCTCGCTCCCAAGTAAAGCTAGGGTTTGCTAATAATGGTTCGTTAAGAATAGTTTGTACTTGACCATTTATTGGATATTGCCCAAACTCGTATATTGATTTATATGCGTACTCTTGTAGTTCATCATCTGTAATTTCCCCATCACCATTGGTATCAAAAGAAACTTGGTCATTACCCATTTCACCATAAGAACCTCTTAACTTTAAGTAGCTTATAGAGTCTACATTGAACCAATCTTCATTGTTAATATTCCAGCCAACTAATAGTCCTGGGAAGAATCCAAAACGATCATTACCTGGGAAAATATAAGAACCATCATACCTCCATATAAACTCAGCTAAGTATTTTTCTTTGAAATTATATTGTGCACGACCATAATATCCTAAACGCGTTCTATTATAAGCATAACCATCAGTTTCTTGTGCAATTTCACCACCAACACCTAATTGGTCTACAGCAGTAGATAAATAGTTTCTTCTAAAGGCTGAGAAAAATTCACCTTGAAAATTTTCACGAGTTACACCCGCCAAAAGGTTTAAAGTGTGATCGCCTATTGTTTTGTCATATGCAAGAAGACCTGTAAGGTTCGTATTTAAAACGTTATTCGAAGATTGTAATAATCTTGGGTCTGTAAAGTTAGATCGTATAGAACCTGTTAATACAGGGTCACCAGTTGCAATATAGTTAGCGCGATCCAATGAATACAATGTCCATGGTGTTTGCCATAGTTTTCTACGTAATTGACTTTGATCCACACCGGCTAATAGTGTCATTTTTAATCCTTTTACCCAAGGATTTGTAATATCTACTGAGCCTGTAAATTGAAGGTAATCTGTAGGTTGTTTATCATAGCCTGTGGCGTTGGTTGTTACAACAACTGGTTGTTGACCATTTTCAATATCTGGTCCTGGTAACCCATTTGGCCACACGGCTGGTTCATTTGGTCTACCTCTCATTAACATTCTAAAAATAGCACCTGCACCTTCTGTAGGGAAAGTTCTATCTTCCTTTCTATATGCCATGCTTAGTTTTGACGAAATATAGTCATTGATTTTAGCATCTGTATTCAACCTAAAGTTATATTGCTGATACCTGTTAGCAGAGTTCTTGTATATAGCCCCTTGATCAGCATAACCTAAAGATGCGTAGTATTTTATATCTTCATTACCACCACTTATAGATAAATTATGTCTTTGTTGCTCTGCCCAATCTTGAAAAGTTGCACCAAACCAATCAGTATCTGGATATAACCATGGATCAGCATTAGTTCTATGATTATTAACAGTCTCTGGACTAAAAGCAGCATTTACCGTTTCTGAGGTTCCAGGAATAGTATAACTGCCAGAAGTTTGAAATGCGCTATTGGCAGCACCCCATTGACTTACTGGAATATTACTATTGTAAATAGACAACTCATTCATTATTGTTTGATATTCAACAGCACTCGCCATTTCTGGAGTTCTAGTAGGTCTTGTTAAACCAAAATCAGCTTTATAGTTGATTTTCATTTTACCAGAATTACCCGTTTTTGTGGTTACAATAATGGCTCCGTTTGCGGCTCTGGCACCATAAATTGCGGCTGAAGCATCTTTTAAAACCGATATGTTAGCAATATCATCAGCATTAATACGGCCAATGCCGCCATCTCTATCTGGTATACCATCAATTACAATCAATGGTTGGTTGTTACCTAAAGTATTAGTACCACGAATACTTATGGTAGATTCATCGTTTCCAGGCTCTCCACTAGTTTGTACGATAACAACACCAGGAAGTCTACCAGCCAATGAGTTAGATACACTAATAGCGGGCGAACTTTCTAGAACAGGACCTTGTACTGCGGTAACTGCACCTGTTACGGTTGCTTTCTTTTGAGTACCATACCCAACTACAACAACCTCTTCTAAATTAGCAACATCTTCTTCTAAAGATACGTTTATGGTGCTTTGATTGTTAATGGGCACAACAGCAGCTTTAAATCCAATATAGCTAAAGCGTAAACTGGTATTGCCGTTGTCTAAGGTAATTGTGAAATTTCCATCAAAATCAGCCTGCACCCCTCTTGTTGGGTTATTGGCATCAATGACTGAAACACCTGGTAATGGCATGTTATCTGCGGCAGATGTTACCGTACCAGTTACTTTTACTTCTTGGGCATAGATACTTGTAAAAAGTACCCCGCCAAAAAATAAAATCATCGTTAAGATTGCATGATTTCGAATCATGAACAACTTAGGAAAGTTAATTTGATAATTCATAAAATAGGTTCTTAATGGGTTGTTAGTTAGTTTTTGTGCATAGTTATCATAAATACAATTAGAAGCGAAAGTCTATGATACACTATGCTACTATAAACAAATATATAATAAAATGTTAATTTAATAAATTTTAGCATCTTAAATTTTATATATCATAAGAAAACAACCATATAATATTAATTTGCTATTATGGTTTTTTTATTATCATTGAGTATTTACAGGGGTTTTGACTTTGATATACTTGATTAAATTGTATATTCGACACATTGAAAATGTGTTTTATTGTATGCCCGTCGTTAAAAAAATTTTAAGCCTTAAACAATATAACAGCCTTTCTAAGCATGAACAATTAGTGCAAGGGGTTATTGAATCAATTGAAGAAGGTAAGTTGACTATAGGAGATCAATTACCCTCCATTAATACTATGGTTGACGAAGTTGGTTATGCTAGAAAAACTATTTTTAAAGCTTATGAGGAACTTAAGAATAGAGGTCTAATAGAATCTAGGCAGTTAAAGGGCTATTTCATCATTAGCCAGGAAACAAATATTACAAAAAGAATGGCGCTGCTATTATTTGCTTTCCAAAGTTACCAAGAGGAATTTTATAAGACATTTAGGAAAGAAATGGGAAAGAGATTCCAAATCGATGTGTTTTTCCACCATAATAACTTAACTATTTTCGAGACCATACTCACCAATATAAATGGAAAATATGGGATGTATATAATTGCACCCATACAAGACCCGAGTGTTGTACCAATGCTTCAAAGTATTGAACCTAAAAAATTATTATTGGTTGATAGGTATTTAGATTTAGGAAAATCTTTTTCTTATATCGCTCAGGAATTTGAGAATGTTATTTACACTTCGCTAATACAACTACTTCCTAAAATAAAAAAATACCATAAAATTATATTGTACTTTAACGAGGAGAGTGACTATTCTCCTTTATCTATTCGAAATGCTTTTGAAAGATTTTTAAAAGAAAATAACTTAAATGGTATCGTAAAAAAAAATTATACGCTTAGTACTGTTAAAAAAGACTATTTGTATTTTATCCTAGGAGATACAATTTTATGGCAGGTACTAAGAGATTGTGTTCGTAAAAAATATAAAATAGGAGAAGAAGTAGGAATCTTATCTCAGAATGATAATGTTGCTAAAGAGATTGTTTTTGGGGGGATTACAACGATTTCTACTGATTTTATAGAAATGGCGATTATGGCTGCTAAGCATTTAAAAAATGAGGAATTAACTCAAGTAATTATGCCGTCCAGACTAATAAAACGTAACTCTTTATAGCCCATTTCTTATAACTAAATGGTGTTTTGTAAGCTCTGTGACCAAAAGGAACTTATTAAAACTTTATTTATTCTATTTTTGAAGAAAATTGCATGAATGCATTCTATAAATGAATATCGAGAGGAGTTTATAAGCTATTTGAACTCAAAACAGATTACAAAAGAACCAAGAAATCTTTATGAGCCTATAACCTATATTCTTAGTTTAGGTGGTAAGCGTTTAAGACCTGTTCTGGTTTTATTAACAGCTGAGATATTTAATGTTGATTTTAAAAAAGCATTAAATGCCGCTACTGCAATAGAAATATTTCACAATTTTTCTTTGGTACATGATGATATTATGGATGATGCGCCTGTGCGTAGAGGCAAAACTACCGTACACGAAAAATGGGATATTAATACTGGCATTTTATCTGGTGACGCTATGCTAATAATGGCATATCAACTTTTTGAAAATTATGAACCTACTGTATTTCGCGATTTGGCTAAACTTTTTAGTAAAACAGCATTAGAAGTTTGTGAAGGACAACAGTACGATGTTGATTTTGAAACGCGTGACGATGTAATGCTACCAGAGTATTTAAAAATGATTGAATGTAAAACTGCGGTATTAGTTGCTGCAGCTTTAAAAATGGGAGCTATTGTTGCAGGGGCTTCTGAAGCTTCGCAGCAACAAATGTATACTTTTGGATTAAATCTAGGTATCGCTTTTCAATTACAAGACGATTATTTAGATGTTTTTGGTGACCCTAAAACATTTGGTAAGCAGGTTGGGGGAGATATTATTGAAAATAAAAAAACATATCTGTATTTAAAAGCAATGAATTCTGACTCCGAAGTAATTACGAAAGAGTTAGAGCATTTATATTCTATACAACCTAAGGAATCTGAAGCCAAAGTAAACGCGGTTCGTTCAATTTTTACAAAAACAAAAGCGGATATTGCTACACAAAATGCAATTGCCGACTATACTACAAAAGCATTTGATGTGCTTTTAGAAATGGATATTGAGCAAGGTAAAAAAGATATATTAAAGCAGTTTGGGGAAAATTTAATGAATAGAACGGTTTAAAATAACCTTTTAAACAATGCCTTAATAAATGGAAGTTTTGGACAGGCATTTATATACGTAATATCTTCTATAATATTTGTTTCTTCATCTAAGAATTTAAATACTTTTTGGGGTTTTAAAGATTTGAAGATTGATTCAAATATAAAATGTCCATTTGCGTTGTTGTTACTTAAAACATCAAGGAAAAGCATATCATAAAACCTAAATTTGTTTTTAAGTTTTAATTTCTGCAAAGGTTTTCCTTGTTTAATATAGGCTACCAGTTGCGGAATTTTTTTTGTGGTACTCATTAGCGTATATCCTGTACTGGGTTTGGCCCAGCCGCCGGCTGTACCTATATATCTAATTCTATTGGTATGGTGTTCTCTAAAATCATATGCAGTCATGGGTATACTACCAGATTCTTTTTCTATTATTTCATAAGTATCACAATTATATCTGCCTAATATGTACTCTTTAATTGCTTGTTCATATTCGTCAACTGGTAATTTGTTTTCTGAAAATAAGGTATATTCTATTAAAGCGGTATCAGTACTGTATGGCAGTACATACATAAAGCGTGTATTTCCTTTTTGAGTTACAGAAAAATCCATATACGTAACTTCACCTGCATTAAAGACAGGCTTATTTGTTTTTATTTCCCAACCCACAAAATGTTGTTGTAAAACTGGGTATTTTTTTTGCTGTGTAGCCATCTTGTAATTAAATAGGCTAGAGAAAATATACGTTCCTGTAAATTGGTGATGTTTAGTTTCTACAACGACTTCAGCGCTGGTTTCTTTAAGGTCAAGAACTTCGCTTTGTATGAAAGTAATATTTGCATATTCTTTTATACTACTTAAATAATAATTGTAAAAATCAAGACCCTTTATCATTTTATAGGAGTAGGGTGCAATGATATTTCTTTTAGAAAATTGTGCTCCTTCAAAATGAAGGGAATCCCATTTTTTATAGACGATAGCATCGAATTTTCCATTTCCTTTTTCCCAAAAACACCATGTACGATCATTCGTGTTTTTAGCGTCTTTGTCAATAAGTAGAATCTTTTTATCTTTAAAAAAAGTGTCATTTCCCATAGCATCTGCTAATAGTAAGCCAGATGCGCCAGCGCCAATAATAATATAATCGAACGTATTCATGAATTTTTGAAGGTGTTTGTCAGGTAGACTTACTTCCATTCTCAAAAATACGAAATAGCACTAGTCTTTTTAGCTTAATTTAATGTGTATCTTAACCCTAAAAACGACCTAATACCTTGGTTAGGGCCATACACATAAGAGGGGTCAAAAGTAAGTGCATTGGGATTGTTTGGTGTGGCTACTGCATTGCCGTTGCTGTCAAAAGTTACTTCTTTGTCAAATGGGTCATTTGCACGGGCAATAATAAACGGATTTCCATTATTTGGTGTCCAGTTTAGTAAATTTTTGACCCCTGCATAAATTTCAAAATTCTTTATTGCATCATAAGAAAACTGTATATTTTGTATACTCCATGTTGGCGAAAAATCTTTTCGCGGGTCATTATCACCTAGTGTAGGTAGTCGCATTGGGCCATAAAGATTTCCAGTGTAATCTATAGTTAAATTCCACGGCCTAACGGTATACGTTAATCCCCAATTTGCAGAATAACTTTCTGTAAGTATTTGTCTATTTGTTATTCCATCTTCAGTATTGCTTACATCTTGTAAGGTGCCTCCTATCATTATTTTAAAACTACTAGGAAAAACAATATCCATATTGGCACTGACACCCTGTGAAACTGATTTTCCATTTAAATTGTCGTAAATAATTTGATTTGGATTTGTATCGTAATCTGGTATAATTACATTTTGGAAGTTGGTGTAAAACATTGAAGCATCTAATGTTACAAAAGTGCCATTATCTCCATATATTTTTTTAAGATAATTGAGGTTGATATTAAAAGAGCGTTCTGGTTTTAATTCTTCAGAAATTACCACCTCTCTGGAGCCTGTTAATGCAGCGTGTTCTTCTGTAAATAGATTAACTACTCTAAAACCAGTTCCGGCATTAAGTCGTAGAATATCATTCTCAGTAAATTTAAATCGGTATGCACCCCTAGGCGTAAAAATTGAACCATGCCTGCTGTCATAATCGTAACGGGCGCCCATAAGTAACGAGTGCTTTTTATTGAATGCAATTTCATCTTGTAGAAAAATACTAGGAATAACAACTTCATCTGGTTTGTTTCCATTTATATCTGCGGTGGCAGTAGTGTTATCATCATAATAATTGTAACGCAATGCTGAACCAGCTAAAAGGCTATGCTTACCCAAGATTTTGTCCCATGTTAATTGTGTAAAACCAATTCGTTGGTCCGCTAAGTATGGAACATTGCCATAGACTGAATTTTGACTATGGTCATTATAAGAGAAAGAAAGCATTAATTGTTCTTCTAAAGGAAGCTGATATTTTCCTAACACTTCCCATCTACGGGTGTAAATACTTTCGCCATAAATGTCATCTCCTCCTCTAAATTCTGGGGTCCATTGTAATTCACCGCCCCAACGGTCTTCGTAAAAGTAACGGCCACCAAGTGAAAATATACGAGAATTTTTTCGTGTAAAATTCCATTTTTGGAATACAGAAATACGGTCCTGTAAAGTAAGGTCAGTAAAATTATCCCCGTTATTATCTATTGGGTTGTCGTATTTAAAATAGTTAATCCCTAATAAGACATTTATTTTTTTACCCACATTAAATTTGGTGCCTACGTCTAGATTAAACTCTCCCCAATCTGTAATAAAACTATCTCCAGAAAATTGGGGGGCACTTATATTGTTCTTAGTGATGATATTTATTAATCCGCCTACGGCTTCACTTCCATATAAAGTGGAGGCCGGACCTTTTACAATTTCAATTTGTTCTATAAGAGAATTAGGTATGCCAGATAACCCATAAACAGTACCCAAGCCACTAACAATTGGCATACCGTCAATTAAAACTAAAGTATACGGCCCTTCTAAACCGTTAATGTGAATATCTCCAGTATTACACACATTGCAATTTATTTGTGGGCGAACCCCGTTTACATTCTGCAAAGCTTCAAAAATACTGGCTGTGGGATTTTTCTTGAAAAAAGTTGGCTTATAAACTTCAACAGGAACAGGACTTTCTAGTCTACTTACTGGTTTTAATGTCCCTGTAACTACCATTTCGTCTAAAGATTCAGTGGAGGATTTTAGGTCAATGTCTATAGTTTGATTTTGTCCTTCCTTAATGGTGATAGTTTCATAATACTTTTCAAATCCTATGTTAGACGCAATAAGTGTGTATTTACCAGGTAAAATATTTTTTAACTCATATTCTCCGTTTTCATTAGATGCAGTGCCTATTTCTGTCCCCTTTAAATAAATATTTACATAGGCTTCGGGTAGTCCATTCGATGTTATCGTGCCTGTAATGGTCGAATTTTGCGCAGACATCATCCCAGTAGCAAAAATAGATAAGGCAAAAAATAATATTTTAAACATCTAAAATTAAATTTAGACAAATCTAAAAAATTGTTTTTACGTATAAAAATGTATTTTTGTGTTTATATTGATTTAGAATGACTTTATCAGAAGAAGATTACATTAAAGCTATTTACCATTTAAGCGAGTTTAATAGTAAGCTAGTTGCAACAAATTCTATAGCGGAACAGATGAAAACCAAGCCATCGTCAGTTACTGATATGGTAAAGAAATTGTCTGAGAAATCTTTGGTTCATTATAAAAAATATCAAGGGGTATCACTTTCAGAAAAAGGAAGATTAGTAGCCTTGTCAATCATTAGAAAACACCGACTATGGGAAGTTTTTTTGGTAGATAAATTGAATTTTTCATGGGATGAGGTCCATGTTGTAGCTGAACAGTTAGAGCATATAAAAAGCGATGCCTTAATTGATAAGTTAGATGCCCATTTAGGATTTCCGAAAGTGGATCCACATGGCGACCCCATTCCAAATAAAGAAGGGGTATTTAGCAAGTCCGTTAAAAAATTAATTAGTGAGTTGCCAGTTGGTGGAGAGGGTGTTTGTGTTGGCGTAAATGACTCATCGGCTGCATTTTTAAAATTTTTAGATAAGAATAAAATCGCACTTGGCGACACATTTAAAATTCTTGAAAGAGAAGAATTCGATGGTTCGGTTACTATTTCAACAAGGGCCGGGTCTATTCGTATATCTAAGCAAATTGCATCAAATTTATTTCTTGAGATAGTAGATGAAGAGTAATAATTATACAATTAATAGTATCGTTTTATGGATCAAATAATTAGTTATTTTGAATCAATAGACCCTGTGTTAGCAGCTTTTTACGCTACTTTATTTACCTGGGGACTTACAGCTGCTGGTGCCGCATTGGTTTTTTTATTTAAAACACTAAACCGTGCTGTTTTAGACGGTATGCTAGGTTTCACGGGTGGTGTTATGGTTGCAGCAAGTTTTTGGAGCTTATTAGCACCTGGTATTGAAATGAGCCCCGGGGACGGATTTGTTAAAGTAATCCCTGCAGCTGTTGGGTTTTTCTTTGGCGCCATGTTCATTTTTGGGCTAGACAAAGTACTCCCGCATTTACATATTAACTTTAAAGAAAGTGAGGCCGAAGGGGTAAAAACACCATGGCGAAGAACCACTTTGCTAACATTGGCTATTACAATGCATAACATTCCCGAAGGTTTAGCAGTTGGTGTTCTTTTTGGGGGAGTTGCTGCTGGTTTTGATGGGGCATCAATTGGCGGTGCGGTTGCCCTGGCTCTAGGTATAGGGTTGCAGAATTTCCCAGAAGGTTTTGCTGTTGCTATGCCTTTACGTAGACATGGCTTAAGTAGGACAAAGAGTTTTATGTTTGGACAAGCATCTGCATTAGTAGAACCAATAGCAGCTGTTTTAGGTGCATGGGCGGTAATGACTTTTCAGCCTATTTTGCCTTATGCACTTTCTTTTGCGGCGGGAGCAATGATTTTTGTTGTGGTTGAAGAGGTTATCCCAGAAACCCAACAAGATAAATACACTGATATTGCTACTATGGGTTTCATTGGAGGATTTATTATTATGATGACCCTAGATGTAGGTTTGGGATAGGCTATAGCTTCTACAGGAAATAAGAGTGTTTTTTATTGTAACAGTAATTTAATAGCACTTTTACCGTTTAGGACAATAGAAGTATTAACGTTATATTTTTAATAATATATGCACTTTACTAAGAAGAATTGGGTTTGGACAATTACTTTAATTTTAACAGTGATTTTTTGCGCATTTATTCTCATACTTCACATTAAAAATTGGGTGGATAATGATGAGGATAATTTAAAACTTAGGTCGGGGTTTTACGCTATTGAAATTCCATATAGCCAGTTAGATAGTGTCGTTTTTGTTGAGCGAATTCCACCTATGGAGCGCCTGCATGGTTTTTCTGCCCTTGAGAAGGAAAAAGGTATATTTAGGCAGTTTAAAGATTCGTTGACTGAAAAAAAAGTGTACGTATTTGTAGATAATATTAACCAACAAAAAGTTAAGTTGGTGTACAAAGACTCTAGTTTGGTTTTTTTTAACTTAAAGGATTCAGTCGAAACGCTTCATTTATTAGATGATATTTCTTCAAAAATAAACGTATCAACAGTACCTAATTAATCATGTAAACTATTGATTGATATTGCGGCAATACTATTGAATGTAATTTTAAAATAGAATTAATAAGGGTATGATAAATAAAATTGTCTTTTTGCTTTTAGTTTTAGGGTTGTTATCAAATACAATTAGTGCACAGCATAACCTTAGCCTTACTATTGATGGTGTTTCTTCAGACAAAGGAAATATTTGTTATGCCGTGTACACCAATGAAAGTTCTTTTTTAAAGTTTGATGAAGTTTTTAAATCGGGTTCTGAGAAGGCTGTAAAAGGGAGTACTGCTTTTAGTATTTCTAATTTGCCAGATGGGGAATACGCCATTGCTATTTTTCACGATGAAAATGGAAACCAAAACCTTGATACAAATATGTTGGGTATTCCAAAAGAAAAAGTGGCTTTTTCGAAAGGAAAGATGAAAATGTTTGGTCCACCTAAATTTAATGAATGTGTTTTTAGCTTTAATACTACTATGGAAATGAATATTAGTTTAAACTAATTGAAATACTAATAGCTGGTTATTTTTATAACGCCATTAGAACCTTGCGTTCCATAACCTGCAGCATCTGCGCCCGATAGAATGACTATTTTCTTTACATTATAACTATCTATCAGTTCATTGACGGAATGAAATGAATTTCCGATTACTTGATTATTTAAAACATACAAGGGTTCTTGATTTCCACCAGAATCGAACGAGTTTGTTGTTTTATTTAAAATGGGGACATTGTTTTGTAGTACCACTCCTGGTTTTTCTCTTATGCGTTGCAATAACGAAACATTAGCTCTATTCTTTTCTCTTAATTCAGTATCTAAAGATGATTTATTTTTGGTTGTACTTTTTGCAGTTCCGCAACTACATAAGAGTATTACTGTTGTTAAGCAAAGAGATATGTAACTTTTCATTTTTATTTGATAATGGTTTCTGTAATTTATGAATTAAAAAGAGATGACAGTATCTTTGAAATAAAAAGTTATGGTATTAGTAGCACAATTGATAGGAGCGTTGTTAGGTTTATTAGCAGTGGTATTTGGTGCTTTTGGAGCGCATTTGTTAAAGAAAACATTTACGGCAGACCAATTAAACAGCTTTGAAACCGGTGTTAAATATCAAATGTATCATGCATTATTGCTATTAATGCTAAGTTTTAATCTTAACCTTGAAACTGGTTTAGAGAAAGCTATTGTTTATTGTTTTATTATTGGCATTCTCTTATTTTCTTTCAGTATTTATGGGTTATGCATTTCTGCATCCAAAGGAAAAAAAATGAAAATATTAGGTCCAATAACTCCTATTGGCGGGTTGTTTTTAGTAATTGGCTGGGGCTTGCTGCTATTTCTCTTTCTCAAGAATTTCATATAGTTATTCAGTAGAAGTAGATGTAAATTCTTTAATTGCTGTATTTGGCTCCATAATTGCGTAACCTTCCCAGAAAGTGGGGTCATATTTTGGCATATAGGTAGGTAATACATCATTGTTTTCTGTAAAACTATCAAAAGTGGACTGAGTAATATATTCCGACTCAAAAACTATCATCTCATTTTTAACAACATTAATAAATACGAAATCTATATCACCAGATAATTCGTTTTGTTTATTTCTGCCTTTTACTATTTTGTTTTTTTCAATAATTTTTAATGGCCTTTTTAGCCCAATTCTAGTGCCTATTTCTGATTCTAGGTAACGTAACCCATAAGAGCCATTAGGGCTCTTGCCATAAATAATTTTGCCTTTAGAAAGATATTTGTTGGCTGAAATGCCCAGTAAATTAAACTTTTTAACAGGTTTAACATTGGTGTAATCTACTTGAAGTATTGCAAAATCATCCGAATTTATATATAAAGTACCTTCATAGTCAGCAGAGCCGCTGGGCTTAAAATTTAACACATAAACAGCATCGTTTCCTAAAAATGTGAATTCGTTTAGGGTGAAATCGTACTTTCTGGATTTAATAATAAAGTTAAGATCTGAATCTTCTTGAGTTGGTAAACCGCTTAAAATAGAACCCAAATTCCCTTTTTTCCAATTTGCATAATTCTTTTGTTCATCTTCTTTGTTTTTCTTTTTCTCCTCAAGTTCTTTATTTACAGCCGCTACATCTGTGGAGTCAATATCTTCCTCGAATAGTTGGCTAACTTCATCGGAATCTATTTTGGTTCCGAATAGGCCCGATTTAATTTTAAAATACGAACCAGGTTTTATATTGTCTTTTAATATTTCATTAAATTTTTCTTCCAATTTTTCGGCATCTATTTCTTTACTCTTGTCAAAAAGTTTAGAAGCTTTTAATAAATTTAGTTTTTGTGTTTCTTTGGAATAATTGCCATATAGGTCGCCTACAATTTCAGAATAATAGTTATTTTCTTTAGGAACGGTAGAAATTACGCTATCTAAAAATTGTTGGTTTAAAACATCTATTGAGGATTTTTTAACCTTAAAGTCACTTTTTGTCCAGCGGTCAAAACTAGATTCTCTGTGGAATAACCTTTTTTTAGTTAAGTTGCTACTGTAATTTTTTTCAAGATTATCTTCAACAAAATCCATTATTTCATCAGCAGTGTAATTCTTATTAGATACAATTACTTCTTTAAGCTCAATTGCTTTTGGTGTAAGTAATATTTTGTTTGTGGTGAATTCAGATATGGGTTTAGATAACGTTTCGTAACCCATTGAAGATATTGTTAAGGAGTCAGTTTCTTTAATAGTCTCATTTAATAGAAAATTGAAATTACCATCTTCATTAGTAATGACTCCCTTTTCTTTTAACTGAACGGTAGCGTAAGGTATGGGCTGCTGGCTAATACTATCAATTACAAAGGCACTTAAACTTTGTGCATTTGCACTAAATAGGTTAAAAATAAAAAGCGTATAAAAAGCTAGAAAAGGTAATTTTATAGACATAGGTTCGATTATTCTTACGCAATCTAGACGAACCAAGGTGAGTAACGTTACAATTTTAGAAACTGTTAAGAGTCATTTAATTCTAATTTAACTAAATGTGGTATTTAGTGACAGCCACAATCATCTTGACCACAGGATTTTGAACTATTTTTTTTTCCTGCCCAAATAGATTTTGGAAGTAAAAATTTGTTCACTAAATAACCAACAGAAATTGCTAAAGTGATGTAAACTAATATGTGTTGTAAAATGTCCATATCTATTTTAATAGTTGATAAGCAATTAATGCTACAATGTAAGCAAAAAGGCTCATAAATACTAGCTGACCGGCTGGCCATTTCCAAGAATTGGTCTCTCTTTTTACTACGGCCAAAGTACTCATACATTGCATAGCAAATGCGTAGAACAATAGCAATGAAATGCCCGAAGCCAAATTAAATAATGGTTTTTTAGTTCTAGGATTCACTTCTGCGGCCATTCTATTTTTTATAGTTTCCTCTTCGTCATTGCCAACACTATAAATGGTGGCGAGCGTGCCTACAAAGACTTCTCTGGCTGCAAAAGAAGTAAGAACGGCAATACCAATCTTCCAGTCATAACCTAATGGTCTTACAATTGGTTCTATTGCTTTTCCCATATAACCCATATAAGAATGTTCTAGTTTGTAGCCTGCTATTTCTTGTGCTAAGGCGCGTTTTTCTAGTTCTAAATGTTGATTACTTACCACAGAGTCAGTACTATCTAAACCATTTTGATGCGTCTCAAAATAAATTTCACTACTGGTGCTGAACCCTTCTTTTTCAACTCTTTTAGTTACAATAGTTTCTGCATTTTTAAACTCATCAGAGAACCCGTTTGATCCTAAAAACCAAAGTATAATGGAAATGGCAAGTATAATTTTACCAGCTCCAAAAACAAAACTTTTAGTTTTTTCAATAACGGTATACCCTACATTTTTAAGCAATGGTAATTTATAGTTTGGCATTTCTACCACAAAAAAAGATTTGCTTTTAATGTTAAGAATTTTATTTAAAATTACGGCAGATAATATTGCGGCTCCAAACCCCATTAAATATAATGACATTAAGGTTAAAGCTTTATAACTTAAACCAAGAAAACTGCCTTCGGGTATGACTAATGCTATTATAATAAGGTAAACAGGTAAACGTGCGGAACATGTGGTAAAGGGTGTTACTAAAATGGTAATAAGTCTTTCCTTCCAGTTTTCTATGGTTCTTGTAGCCATAACCGCGGGTATTGCACATGCGGTACCAGAAATTAAAGGAATAACGCTTTTTCCACTTAAACCAAAGGGACGCATTATTCTATCCATCAAAAAGACAACCCTACTCATATAGCCTGTTTCCTCAAGTAGTGCTATAAATAAAAATAAGAATGCAATCTGAGGTATAAATATTACAATACCGCCTATACCGGCTAAAATACCTTCCGCAATTAAATTAGTAAATACTCCAGGTGGTAAGGTGTCTTTTACCCATTCTGTAGCTGAAGCAAAAAAACCATCTATTAAATCCATTGGGTACTCGCTCCAGCCATAAATAGCTTGGAAAATGGTTAATAGAATTAAAAAGAATATCATATACCCAAATACTTTATGGGTCAAAACTTTATCTAATGTTGCCCTAAAACCTTTTGCAGCATTAACATCAATCTTATAGGTTTCTTTTAAAATACCATTAATAAATTGGTACCTTAAAATCGTCTCTTTTTGCTGTAAGCGTTTTAGTTCAGATTTTGTTTTGGTAACAAATGAAGAGGTGTCTTTAATTAGCTTTTTTTCAAGAGGCATAAAGTTAACATCTTGGGTAATTACCAACCAAAGCTTGTAAATATCCTCTTTTGGGAATGTTTCCCTTAGCTTTTCAAAATAATCTGGGGCAATGACAGAAATATCAACATTTTGTGTTTTAGATAAATTTTTATAATCAGCAATTAGCTCTCTTAGTCTTTCAATACCTGTTTCTTTACGGGTACTTACTAAGGCTATTTTACAATTTAGTTTCTTTTCAAGTAAATTAATATCTATCGTAATACCCTTTCGAGGCATACGGTCAGCCATATTAATAACTAAAATAGCTGGTATTTTTAAGTCCTTAATTTGTGTAAAAAGAAGTAGATTCCGCTTTAAATTTTCAACATCGGAAACAACAACGGCTACATCTGGGTGGTCCTTATCATTTTTGTTTAATAACAATTCTACCGCTACACTTTCATCTAAGGAAGTTGTATTTAAACTGTAAGTGCCTGGTAAATCTAAAATATGTGCTTTTACGCCTCTAGGTAACTTACAAATGCCTTCTTTTTTTTCTACCGTTATACCTGGGTAGTTGCCAACTTTTTGCTTGAGTCCTGTTAGTTGATTAAAAACAGATGTTTTACCGGTATTTGGATTGCCTATAAGGGCTACATTTATTTGTTTGCTCATATAACCACATTGTCTTCAATGATATCTAGCGCAATATGAAGTGCCATTTCTCTTCTAATGGCAATATGTGAACCATTTACATTAATATATATAGGGTCTTTTAATGGTGCAACTTGTATCAATTCTACTTCATTGCCTGGTAAACAACCTAGTTCTAGTAACTTTATAGGTAATAAGCCTTCAGTGAATTCTTTTATAATTCCCTTTTGACCTCTCTTTAAGTGTGCAACGGTAGTTTCCAATCTTTATTTAGATTCATTATAAGTAAGGCAAAAATAAAGGAAATATTTTAATTAGGGATTAATATCCTCTTAAAATAAGACATGCTTTTGCTGCTTAACAGCTAATCGTATTAGATTTATTCGGTGTACGAAGCTTTTAAAATTTTAATATCCTCTAAAAGTTTAGACATATCTTCTTTTTTGGTGCCGTCATAAAAACCACGAATGCGCTTTTCTTTATCAACCAAAATAAAATTTTCGGTGTGTATCATATCAAAAGGGCCACCATCACCATCAGTCTTTACGGCCAAATACGATTTACGTGCTAGGTCATAAATTTGTTTCTTATCACCAGTAACTAAATTCCATTTTGTATCGTTAACACCTTTTTCAATGGCATATTTTTTTAGTTGTGAAACAGAATCGATTTCAGGTGTAACGGAATGGGATAAAAGAAGCACATCGGTGTCATTAATTATTTCCTTTTGTAAATCTGCCATATTCTTTGTCATAATTGGGCAAATGGTAGGGCAGGTAGTAAAAAAGAAATCGGCTACATAAATTTTATCTTCATAATCCTGTTGAGTGATTGTTTTTCCATTCTGATTTAAAAATGAGAAATCTCCTATAGTATGGTATTTTCGAACATGCTGTATTTCTTCGGAAACTAGTTCGGAATTTACCATTGCAGGGGAATACACCGGAAGTAACTTTACAGGTTTAAGGGCATTATAGAAAAGATACATAATAACCGCAGAAATGGGCAGTAGTACCAAACCAAATAGCTTGAATTTAGCGAAGAAAGACCGCATTATTTTTTTTGTAAAGGTACGTTAGGTAGCAATAGATTTCAAGCAATTTTATGACTTAGGCTGATAAATTATTCTTAAAATACCTAGACCTTAGTGTGTTTCTTTTTTTTAGCGGTTGTAAAAATGTACTTTTGTCCGATTTTAATTTTCAGGAAAAAAGGATGAGCCCTATTATTATAAAGACAATACAATTTTTTTTAAGCCTTTCTATACTCATAGTACTACACGAGTTAGGGCATTTTATACCCGCAAAATATTTTAAAACTAGAGTAGAGAAATTCTATTTATTCTTTGATGTGAAGTTTTCACTCTTTAAAAAGAAAATAGGGGAGACAGAATACGGAATTGGTTGGTTGCCTTTAGGGGGATATGTGAAAATATCTGGAATGATAGATGAAAGCATGGATAAAGAAGCCATGGCCGAGGAACCAAAAGAGTGGGAGTTTAGAAGCAAACCGGCGTGGCAACGTTTAATTATTATGCTGGGTGGTGTAACCGTTAATTTCATATTAGCAGTTGCTATATTTATTGGCTTGGCATTTGCATATGGTGAACAATATATTTCCAATGACGGACTTAAAGATGGTATTTGGGTTACTGATGCTACTTTAGGAGATGCACTTGGCGTTCAAACAGGGGATAAATTTCTAGACATTGATGGTAAAAAAGTAGAGAAGCTACAAACAATACCCTATGAATTGGTATATGGTGAAAAATTCACCATCGAAAGAAACGGTACTAAAATAAACAAAGAAGTACCTGTTGATTTTATTGAAACTATTTCAGACAACAGGGATCAAGCTCAATTTATTAAACCAAGATTACCTTTTGTTATCAGTCAAATTCCAGAAGAGTCACAAAATGTGGCATCTGGTTTTGAGCCTGGCGATCTAGTTTCTAGTATTTCAGGAACGCCAGTTGCCTACCAAGATCAAGTTTTTCCAATTCTTGAAGCTAATAAAGGAACCACGGTTGATGTTATTGTTAAACGAAATGGAAAGGAAATACCCTTAAAGGCGAATATTTCTGAGGAAACCAAGTTAGGATTAATGATTGGGTTGACTACTACAGAAGCAGATGAACAAGGTTATCTAAAAATTAAAACAACGGATTATTCATTTGTAGAATCTATACCCGCCGGATGGAACAAAGGAGTTAAAACGCTTACAGATTATATTAAGGGAATGAAAAAGATTTTCAATCCTGATACGGGTGCCTATAAAGAGGTTGGTGGTTTTGCGGCCATTGGCGGTATGTTTCCTGATACTTGGAACTGGCCAGCATTTTGGGCAACAACGGCGTTTATATCTATTATATTGGCTTTTATGAATATTCTGCCTATTCCAGCATTAGATGGTGGTCACGTAATGTTTTTACTATATGAAATGGTTACCGGTAGAAAGCCAAGCGATAAGTTTTTAGAGTATGCACAAATAACAGGATTCTTTATTTTAATAGCACTTTTATTATTCGCAAATGGCAACGATGTGTAT
>TARA_R110002051_G_scaffold11690_1_pt1 | contig 36066 bp, 35 predicted proteins | sample TARA_R110002051 | Tara Oceans TARA_R110002051 (sample SAMEA4397023) | marine metagenome | biome: Polar Biome; feature: [MES] marine water layer (ENVO:01000295) within the mesopelagic zone...; material: water (ENVO:00002006), including particulate matter (ENVO:01000060) such as...... | reverse complement strand
GGTCAAGGGATCGGTGTGGATGAACCGTGAGGACTGGGCCCGTTCCTGGAAGCCCTGGCTGCGCGGCACCTTCATCGGCTTCCCGATCGGCGCCATGCCGGCCGGCGGCGCCGAAATCGGCACCTTCCTCTCCTATGCGACGGAGCAACGGCTGACCAAGCACCCGGAAGAATTCGGCCATGGCGCCATCGAAGGCGTCGCCGGCCCGGAAGCGGCCAACAATGCGTCAGCCGCAGGCACGCTGGTTCCGCTGCTGACGCTCGGCCTGCCGACGACGGCGACGGCAGCGATCATGCTGGCCGGCTTCCAGCAGTACGGGCTGCAGCCGGGACCCTTGCTGTTTGCCACCAACCCGCAGCTGGTCTGGGGCCTTATCGCCTCGCTTCTGATCGCCAACGGCATGCTGCTGATCCTGAACCTGCCGCTGATCGGCCTCTGGGTGAAGCTCCTGACGATCCCGAAGCCCTGGCTCTATTCCGGCATCCTGGTGTTCGCCACACTCGGCACCATCGGCGCCAATCCGTCGGTCTTCGAGCTCGGCATGCTTCTGGCCTTCGGCCTGCTCGGCTATGTCATGCGGGTGTTCGGCTATCCGATCGCCCCGGTCGTCGTCGGGCTGATCCTCGGGCCGCTCGCCGAACAGCAGCTTCGTCGCGCGCTGGCCATCAGCCAGGGTGACGTCACCTATCTCTTCACATCGCCAATTGCCGTCGTGCTCTTCGTCGTTGCGGCGCTTGCCTTCATCGTGCCGCTGATCCTGCGCGCCCGCGGCCGTGGCGAGGTTCTGTCGCAGATGGCAGCGAACGAAGACTGAGGTAGTCCTCCCAGGACGGAAGGGGGCGCGGCTTCGGCTGCGCTCCCTTTTTTTATTGGCCGGAAATGTCAGGGCCCGAACACGGACCAGCCGGTGCGATGCGCCAGCATCTCCAGCGCCAGCGAGCCGAGCAGCGAATTGCCGTTGTGGTTGAGACCAGGGGACCAGACGGCCACGGAGGCCTTGCCGGGCGCCACCGCCAGGATGCCGCCGCCCACACCACTCTTACCCGGCAGACCGACCCGATAGGCAAAATCGCCCGAGCCGTCGTAGTGGCCACAGGTCAGCATCAGCGCGTTGATGCGCCGCGCCCGCTCGCGCGACACCACCGTGTGGCCGGTCAGCGGGTTGCGACCGGCCGCGGCGAGGAAGAGACCTGCATGCGCCAGCTGCGCGCAGGTCATCGCCAGCGCGCAGTGGTGGAAATAGACGCCGACCACATGGTCCACCGGATGATCGAGCCTGCCGAAGCTGCGCATGAAATTGGCGAGCGCGATGTTGCGGTAGCCGGTGGCGAGCTCGGATTTGGCGACGGCCGGATCGATCGCGATCTGTTCGTCATTGGCGAGATACTGAACGAAGCGGACAATCTCGCCGATCGCTTCGCGGGGCGTATGGCCAGCCAGCACGAGGTCGCTGATGGCGATGGCACCGGCGTTGATGAAGGGATTGCGCGGCTTGCCCTCCTCGTTCTCCAGCTGGACGATGGAGTTGAAGGAGGAGCCCGACGGCTCGCGACCGACGCGTCTCCAGACATTTTCGCCGTGTTTCCCGAGCGCCAGCGTCAGCGTGAACACCTTGGACACGCTCTGGATCGAGAAGGCCTCGTCGCAATCGCCCGCCTTGTAGACGGAGCCATCGACATCGACGACGGCGAGGCCGAGCTTTCTCGGATCGACATGCGCCAGCTGCGGGATGTAATCGGCAACCCTGCCCTCGCCCAGCCGGGGGACGAGCGTTTCGTAAATCTCGTCAACGATGCCCTGCAGATCCGCCATTCCAGCTCCCTCGGCAACCGGCGCGACAGACCGTGCCAGGTCCCGCATCCCATCATTTCCCTCAGCACAACTACGAAGCGCCCCCGCAATTGTCAAAGGGCGCAGTCCCTGGAACTGTTCGCGGTCCCACTGGTTTCTCTCACGAGAGGGTGCGCGCGGCGCGCTCGTCCCACGGCCAATCCAAAATCTAGGAGCGAACACGATGGACAAGAAGAACATGTCTCAGGGCGGCACCGGCATGCCCTCCGGCACCGATGACCGCGTCCTGACCAACCGCCAGGGCCATCCGGTCAGCAACAACCAGTCGCAGCGCACCGTCGGGCCGCGCGGACCGGCGACGCTGGAGAACTACCAGTTCCTGGAGAAGATCACCCATTTCGACCGCGAGCGCATTCCCGAGCGCGTCGTGCACGCCCGCGGCTTCGTCTGTTACGGCGAGCTGGAGGTGACCGGCAAGATCGGCGACGAGCCGGCATCCACCTACACGCGCGCCAAGGTCTTCCAGCAGGCGGGCAAGAAGACGCCGCTCGCGATCCGCTTCTCGACCGTCATCGGCGGCCGTGATTCGTCGGAAACCGCCCGCGACCCGCGCGGCTTCGCCGTGAAGTTCTATACCGAGGACGGCAACTGGGATCTCGTCGGCAACAATCTCGCGGTCTTCTTCATCCGTGATGCCATCAAGTTCCCCGACGTCATCCACTCGCTGAAGCCGGATCCGGTCACCTTCCGCCAGGAGCCGAACCGCATCTTCGACTTCATGAGCCAGACGCCCGAATCCATGCACATGCTGACGCATCTGTTTTCGCCGCGCGGCATTCCCGCCAGCTACCGGCACATGGAAGGCTTCGGCGTCAATACCTACAAGATGGTCAACGACAAGGGCGACACCTTCCTGGTGAAGTACCACTTCCACCCGCGCGCCGGGCTTGCCAGCCTGACGGCCGAGGAAGCCGCCAAGGTACAGGGCCAGGACTTCGGCTCGGCCTCCAAGGACCTCTTCACCTCCATCGAACGTGGCGAATACCCGCAGTGGGACATGTTCGTGCAGATCATGGAGGATCACGATCATCCGGAGCTCGAGTGGGATCCGCTCGACGACACGAAGATCTGGCCGGAGAAGGACTTCCCGCTGCGCCACGTGGGGACCATGACGCTGAACCGAAACGTCGAGGATTTCTTCAACGAGAACGAGCAGATCGCCATGGGCACGGGCGTCCTGGTCGACGGCCTCGACTTCTCCGACGACAAGATGCTGGTCGGCCGGACCTTCTCCTATTCCGACACGCAGCGCTACCGCGTCGGCACCAACTACCTGCAGCTGCCGGTCAACCAGCCGAAGAGCACCAAGGTCTCGACCAATCTGTCGGGCGGCCAGATGAGCTACCAGCGCGATCTCGCGCCGGGGCAGAACCCGCATGTGAACTATGAGCCGTCGATCCACGACGGCCTCCAGGAGAGCCCGGTCGAGCAGCCGAACAATCCGCCGGCGATCCAGGGGCAGCTGACCCGCAGCGTCATCGAGCGGCGCAACGACTATGTCCAGGCGCGCGGTCGCTTCTGCACCATGATGGACTGGGAACGCGACGACCTGATCTTCAACATGGGCGATCTGCTCGGCCAGTGCGAGCGGGACGTGCAGGAACGGATGGTCTGGCACTTCTTCCTGGTGCATGACGACTACGGCAAGCGTGTCGGCGAGAAGCTCGGCATTTCCGCTGCCGACGTAACGAAGCTCGGTCCGTTGCCGAAGCAGGTGCTGACGGAAGAAGACCAGCGCCGCCTGCAGAGCCTCGGCAGCAATGGCGACACGATCGATCCTTCCGTCTGGGGCCAGTGGACGAGTTCGGTCAAGAACCACAAGGCGAGTGCCGAGGAAGTCCTGATGGGCAAGCTGCCCCGTGAAAACGCGGCGCAGAGCCAGGCGGCCGAGTGACATCCCACGGGCCGGCCTCCCCTGGAGGCCGGCCTTTCTCTTTTAGAAGGAGGACCCCATGGCTGAGGAACGCTTTCCGGCGGGGAACCGCGAGAATACCGATGCCGTCCCGCCCGGCACCCCCAATGCCGGGGAAAACATCTGTCGCCGCTGCGGCGGGACGGGTGAGATCGACGGAACGGATTGCCCGGATTGCAGCGGCACGGGAAAGGTCCTGACGCCCGTTGGCGGCGCCGGTTGACAAACCATCTGCCATCGCACCGCCGCGCGTGATAGGACGCGCGCGACGAGAGGCGAGTGCATGCGCGGGAAGAATGTTGCAATCATGGGCGGCGGGCCTGCCGGCCTGATGGCCGCCGAGGTGCTTGGCGCCGCCGGCTGCGCCGTGACGGTCTACGAGGCGATGCCGACGCTCGGCCGCAAGTTCCTGCTCGCCGGCAAGTCTGGTCTCAACATCACCCATTCGGAGGATTTCGATATCTTCCGCACCCGCTTCCTTGCCGCGTCCGAAAGGCTGGGGCCGGCGCTTGACGCCTTCACGCCGGACGACATCCGCGCGTGGACCGCAGAGCTCGGGACAGAGACCTTCGTGGGCTCCTCCGGCCGCGTCTTTCCGACCGCCATGAAGGCTTCGCCGCTGTTGCGCGCCTGGCTTGCCCGGCTCGAGGCCATGGGAGTCCGGCTCCTGAAACGCCACCGCTGGATGGGCTTCGAGGCTGACGGCCTTGCCCTCGAGACGCCGGAGGGCCGGATTATCATCCGTCCGGATGCGACGCTGCTGGCGCTGGGCGGCGCCAGCTGGCCGCGGCTCGGCTCCGACGCCGCCTGGGTGCCGTGGCTCCACGACAAGGGCATCCAGATCAACCCGTTCAAGCCCTCCAATTGCGGCTTCGACGTTGCCTGGAGCGACAGCTTTCGCGAGCGCTTTGCGGGCGCGCCGCTGAAATCGGTCGTCACCCATTCGCCGGCCGGCACCTTCCAGGGTGAGTTCGTCATCTCGCGCCATGGGATCGAGGGAAGCCTCGTCTATGCCCATTCGGCGGCGCTGCGGGACCAGATCGACAACGGCGGGCAGGCCGTGCTCGCGGTGGACCTCACCCCCGGCCGCAGCGAGGAGCGGCTTGTGCTGGACCTCGCCCGCCAGGGCAGCAAGACCAGCTTCTCCAACCGGCTCCGCAAGGGGGGCGGGCTTGAGGGCGTCAAGGCGGCACTGCTGCGGGAACTGCTGCCGGAATCCCCGCGCGCGACGGCGGAGACGCTGGCGAAGGCGATCAAGTCCCTGCCGATCCCGCTCCTGCGCACCCGTCCGATCGCGGAGGCGATCTCGTCCGCGGGCGGCATTGCGTGGCCGGAGATCGACGCCCGGTTCATGCTGGCGCGCATGCCCGGCATTTTCGTTGCCGGCGAGATGATCGACTGGGAGGCGCCGACCGGCGGCTATCTGCTCACCGCCTGCCTTGCGACCGGACGGGCTGCGGGCCAGGGCATGACAGACTGGCTTTCCGAGGCCTGATCGCGCCGCGACAAGACGTCATACCTTGGAATGGCTTTCAAACCGGCATGATCCCTGTCTAGAGTGACTCGGGCGGCAAATCGAAGTCTGTTTTGCCGCACCGGGGGACCGACGACGCATGACCCTTGCCAGACGACGACACCTCGTCCGCACGAGGCGCACCGTGACGGGGCTTGTCCTGGTCGCGGCCATTTCCTTCGTGGCCGGCATGACGGACGCGGTGGGATTGCTGCTCTCCGGCGACTTCGTGTCGTTCATGACCGGCAACACGACGCGGGCGGCGCTTTTCTTTGCGGAAGGCGACTATGGCCACGCGCTGATCCTGTTTCTCGCGCTCTGGGTCTTCGTCATCGGCAATGCGCTGGGCATCATCCTGGCCTATACGCTGTCCAGCCGCAGGACATTCGTGGTTCTGACCGGTGTCGCCCTGACCATCGCCCTGGCAGCGCTGGTGCCGGATGAGGGCTATCCCCGCGTGCAGTTCTACCTCATCATTCTGGCCATGGGGATGATCAACGCCACCGTCGAGCACATCGAGGGTCTGCCGATCGGCCTCACCTATATCACGGGCGCCCTGTCCCGCTTCGGCCGCGGCATCGGCCGGTGGTTCATGGGCGACCGCAATCCGACCGGCTGGGTGATCCAGACGGTGCCCTGGACCGGCATGGCCTGCGGGGCCGTAACCGGCGCCTTCCTCACCAATGCGCTCGGCAAGGATGCGCTCTGGGTGGTGGCGCTGTCGATCGTCGCCGTCGCGATTGCCACGGTCTTCCTGCCGCGCCCCCTGCATCTGCATTTCCAGCAGCGGATCGATACGGGCGCGCCCCGGCGACGTTGACAGGCGCCGCCGATTGTTGCGACAGGTTGCGGCATGTTCCTTGTTTCAAAGATCTTCTGGCTGGCGGTGCAGCCGCTCTCGCTCGCCTTCCTGCTCTCTGCCCTCGGAGCGCTCGTCGCCTTCGCCGGCTGGCGCCGAATCGGCGCGACTCTGTCCGGTCTCGCGGCGGCTCTGCTCTTCGTCGTCCTCTACACGACGGCGGGCGGCGTGGCCCTGCAGGTGCTCGAAGCGCGGTTCGCCAGGCCTGCCGAGGAGCCTGCCCGGATCTCCTGCATCATCGTGCTCGGCGGCGCGCTGGAGAACGAGGTGACGACGAGCCGCGGCGGCATCGAGCTCAACCAGGCGGGCGAGCGGTTTCTGGAAACGCTGCGCCTGGCGATCCGGTATCCGGATGCCCGCATCGTCGTCTCCGGCGGCGACGGCTCTATGACCGGCGACTACGAGGGCGAGGCGGCGGCATCGGAACGGCTGTTCACCGCCTTCGGGGTCTCGCCCGAGCGCCTGGTGAAGGAAAACGCCTCGCGCACGACCTATGAGAACTCGCTCCAGACGAAGGATGTGCTGGCGCGCGAAGGCCTCACCGACTGCGTCCTCGTCACCTCCGCCTTTCACATGCCGCGTTCGATGGCGCTGTTTCGCACGGCCGGCATCCCGGTCACCCCCTGGCCGGTGGATTACCGGACGAGCGGGATCCTCAGCCTCGGTGTCGACTTCAGCCAGCCGACGTCCAACGCACAGATCACCTCGACGGCGGTGCGCGAATGGATCGGCCTCGTCGCCTATTATCTCACCGGCCGGATCGACGCCGTTTTCCCGGCCGAGTAACGTTACTTCGAGGAGATGGTGACGAAACGGCCGCCGCGCACGCGCACCGTCGTCTCGCAGGGCTTCTCGTCGGTCCGCTCGCAGAAGCGCGGGTGCATCTTCAGCACGAAGATCATGTTGCCGAACCGCTTGATGAAGTCGTAGCCGTAGATGCGGGCGGTGGCGATCATGAAGTAGCCGCCCTCCTTGGCCCGCAGATAGAAATTATAGGGGCAGCCGTCTTCGTTGCAGTCCTTGCCGCGCACGCCGTTGCAGGTGAGCTCGCCATGGTTGGTCAAGGCGTCGACGATGCCGTCATTGTTGATGTCGAGGCGGGTGAGGAAGCCGCTGCCGAACTGGGCGGTCGCGCATTGTTTGCGGAAATGATCCTTCTCGTAGATCTCCGGATCGTTCAGCAGTTCCTGCTGGGCCGATGCGGCGGCAGGCAGCAGGGCCAGAATCAGGATTTGGGCGGCGATCATCAGGTATTTTTTCATGGCGGCAGCTCCTTGACCCTCTTCGCCTCAGTCGACAGCACGCGTAAGAAGGCAAATTCTTATCTGCAGGCTAGCACCCCGCACTTGTGCGACGCTGGTGGCCTGAGCCGTTCGGAGGTGGAAGTGCTGACTGTCCTCAACTACGCAGGCGTCGTCGTGTTTGCGGCAACCGGCGCCCTTGCCGCGTCGCGCAAGCAGCTGGACCTGATCGGTTTCCTGTTTCTCGCCGCCATCACCGGTGTCGGTGGCGGGACGCTGCGGGACCTGTTGCTCGGCCAGGTGCCTGTGTTCTGGGTCGTCGAGCCGAATTACATCGTCGCCTGCGTCGCGACCGGCGTGGTGGTGTTCTTCACCGCGCATCTGATCGAATGGCGATACCGGCTGCTGATCTGGCTCGATGCGATAGGACTTGCCGCCTACTGCGTGATGGGTGCAGCACTCGGGCTTGCCGCCACCGGATCGCCGACAATTGCCATGGTCACGGGAACGCTGACCGCCACCTGCGGCGGGGTGCTGCGCGATCTGCTTGCCGAAGAGCCTTCCGTCCTGCTGCGGCCAGAGATCTACATCTCGGCGGCACTGGCCGGGGCCGGCGCCTTCACGGCCGCCGATGCGCTCGGCTTTCCGGCGCATGTCAGTTCGGCTGCAGGCTTTGCGGTGGCGCTTGCCCTGCGCGGCGGTGCGATCCATTACGGATGGACGATCCCGCGCTACCGGCCGCGGCCCGGTCGAGATCCCGACGATGCCTTGAAGAAACGGTGAAGGCCGCTTCAGGCCTTCTTTTCGCGCAGCCGGATCACGACGTCCACATGAGCAATTTCCATGCCCTGCGGCGCTTCCGGCAGATTGCCGATCTCGATGTTGTTGATCGGGATGTCGAGCACCTCGTTGCGGCCCTCGACGAAGAAGTGGTGATGGTCGGACACATTGGTGTCGAAATAGGTGCGCGCGCCCTCCACGGCGAGAACGCGGATCAGACCGGCCTCGGTGAACTGGTGCAGCGTGTTGTAGACGGTGGCAAGCGATACGGGAACATCGGCATCGATGGCCTCGTCGTGCAGCTCCTCCACAGTCAGATGGCGGTCGCCCTTGGCGAAGAGGAGATCGGCAAGCGCCACGCGCTGGCGGGTCGGCCGCAAGCCGCAGTCGCGCAATCTCGTCTCAATGCTGATCATGGCGTCTGCCATCTTGCCGTTATGCCCCACGTCTGTCCGCAATACGCTATCTTGACTTGCGGATATAACTTTTGCGGCCGCAGCTTTCAATAGCCTGCGAGGGCAGCAAAAAATGGATAATTGACGCGGGGCCTCTGGTTTGGCCTGCAGGCTTCCTATATGCGAACGAAAGATTGCGGCCTTCCGCCCTCGCATCCACGCGAGAACTGGGCCGAGAAATGATCGTTGTGCTTCAATTTCTGCCGATTTTGCAATAAAGGTCGCACATCGGCATGAGGGGGACCTGATTTACATGACAGAAAGACAGTCGAGCTTCAGCTACGAAGAGATCCTTGCCTGCGGACGCGGCGAGCTGTTCGGTCAAGGCAATGCGCAGCTTCCGCTGCCGCCGATGCTGATGGTCCACCGCATCACTGATATCTCCGAGACCGGTGGTGCTTTCGACAAGGGTTATATCCGTGCCGAATACGACGTTCGTCCCGACGACTGGTATTTCCCCTGCCACTTCCAGGGCAATCCGATCATGCCCGGCTGCCTCGGCCTCGACGGCATGTGGCAGCTGACCGGCTTCTTCCTCGGCTGGCTCGGCGAGCCGGGCCGCGGCATGGCGCTCTCCACCGGCGAGGTGAAGTTCAAGGGCATGGTTCGCCCCGAGACCAAGCTGCTGGAATACGGCATCGACTTCAAGCGCGTCATGCGCGGTCGCCTTGTGCTCGGCACTGCGGACGGCTGGCTGAAGGCGGACGGCGAAACCATCTATCAAGCATCCGACCTGCGCGTCGGTCTGTCAAAAGACAAAGACGCCTGAGCGTCCCTGCGCCATGGTTCTAGCAAGCAGAAAAGGTCCATAAGATGAGACGGGTTGTAGTCACGGGTCTTGGCATCGTGTCCTCCATTGGTAACGACGCCTCCGAAGTCACCGAATCTCTTCGCCAGGCAAAGTCCGGCATCTCCTTTGCTCCTGATTTCGCCGAGCACGGATTCCGTTGCCAGGTCTGGGGCAAGCCCGACCTCGACCCGACGGATCTCGTCGATCGCCGCGCCATGCGCTTCCTGAGCCAAGGCGGAGCCTGGAACCACGTCGCCATGAAGCAGGCGCTGGCGGATTCGGGCTTGGAGGAGAAGGACTACAGCGAGAACGAGCGCACCGGCATCATCATGGGCTCGGGCGGCCCCTCGACCCGCACCCTGATCGAAGCCGCCGACATCACCATCAAGAACGGCAGCCCGAAGCGTATCGGCCCGTTTGCGGTGCCCAAGGCCATGTCCTCGACCGCCTCGGCGACGCTGGCCACCTGGTTCAAGATCCACGGCGTCAACTACTCGATTTCCTCGGCCTGCTCGACGTCCGCGCATTGCATCGGCAATGCCGCCGAGATGATCCAGTGGGGCAAGCAGGACGTGATGTTTGCCGGCGGCCACGAGGATCTCGACTGGACGATGTCGAACCTGTTCGACGCCATGGGCGCCATGTCCTCGAAGTACAACGACACGCCCGCGACTGCATCGCGCGCCTATGACGTCTCGCGCGACGGTTTCGTCATCGCCGGCGGCGCCGGCGTGCTCGTGCTTGAGGAACTGGAACACGCGAAGGCCCGCGGCGCCAAGATCTACGCCGAGATCGTCGGCTATGGCGCGACTTCCGACGGCTACGACATGGTGGCTCCCTCCGGCGAAGGCGCCATCCGCTGCATGCGGCAGGCCCTTGCCACGGTGAAGGGCGACGTCGACTACATCAACACCCACGGCACCTCGACGCCGGTCGGCGACAGCAAGGAGATCGGCGCCATCCGCGAAGTGTTCGGCGACAAGATCCCGCACATCCAGTCGACGAAGTCGCTGACGGGGCATTCGCTTGGCGCCGCCGGGGTACAGGAATCGATCTACGGCCTCCTGATGATGCAGGAAAAGTTCATCGGCGAAAGCGCGCACATCGAGACGCTGGATCCGGAATTCGAAGGCGTGCCGATCGTCCGCAAGCGCATCGACGATGCGAAGATCGACACCGTTCTTTCCAATTCCTTCGGGTTCGGTGGCACCAATGCCACGCTCGTCTTCCAGCGCATGAACGGATAAGATCTGATGACGGGTATCATGCAGGGGAAGCGCGGCCTGATCATGGGGGTCGCCAACAATCACTCCATCGCCTGGGGGATCTCCAAGGCACTCGCCGCGCAGGGAGCCGAACTGGCGTTCACCTATCAGGGCGAGGCCCTGGGCAAGCGGGTCAAGCCGCTCGCCGCAGAGCTTCAGTCGGACTTCCTGCTGCCCTGTGACGTGGAAGACCTGGCAACCGTCGATGCCGCCTTCGAGGCCATCGGGGAGCGCTGGGGCAAGCTCGACTTCATCGTCCATGCCATCGGATTTTCCGACAAGAACGAACTGAAGGGTCTCTACGCCGACACGACGCGGGAGAATTTCTCGCGAACGATGGTCATTTCGTGCTTCTCGTTCACCGAGATCGCCAGGCGCGCTGCCGGACTGATGACCGATGGCGGGGCGATGCTGACCCTGACCTATGGCGGCTCCACGCGGGTGATCCCGAACTACAACGTCATGGGTGTTGCCAAGGCCGCGCTGGAATCTTCCGTGCGCTACCTGGCGGCCGACTACGGACCACAGGACATCCGCGTCAACGCCATCTCCGCAGGTCCGGTCCGCACGCTTGCCGGTGCCGGCATTGCCGATGCCCGCGCCATCTACTCGTGGAACCAGAAGAACGCACCGCTGCGCCGCACGGCGACGATCGAGGACATCGGCGGATCGGCGCTCTACCTGCTCTCCGACCTGTCCCGCGGCGTCACCGGCGAAATCCACTATGTGGACGCCGGCTACAACATCACGTCGCTGCCGACCCTCGAGCGCCTGCGCAAGGCCGACGTCGAGTAACGACGGCGGTCAGTTCGGTGCGTTTTCGACGATCGCCTCGGCCTCGGCCTTGATCGGCTTGTACTTGAAGGTGGCACAGACGATCCCGTGATCGTTCGTGCCGCTTTCCTTGTGGTCGTCGTAGTGCAGATGGTCATTGTTGATCGTCAGTCCGTCGAACATCCAGATCCGGCGCCGGCTGTTGTCGTAGAATTCCTCGCTGACGAAGATGTGGTCGAGAGACTCCATCGCATCCTGATAGATGTGCGTGTAGTAGATGTCGCGCGTGCTGCGATACTCCTGGAGCGTCTGCGCCGTGTAGAGGGCGACATCGCCGCCGCCGAGCGAATCGCCCACCAGGAAGCGCGGCTGGCCGGTCAGGATATTGGCCGTATTGCTGAGCTGCCCATCGTTGACGTCTCCCAACACGATCACGCCGGTTCTCGTCCCCTTCATCTGCTCCGTCAGCATGAAGCGCAGTGCGGCCGCTTCGGCCGTCCGCCGGATGGTGGAGATTGCCGACCCCAGCGCCGTGGCGTGCTTGCTGTAGACCGGATTGTCCTTGAACCAGTCTTCGCGGCCGACCTGCGTCGGCGCCTTCGACTTGAAATGGCAGACATAGACGTGGACATCGCTGTGTTCGTCACGCGGCCGGATCGTCAGATGCAGCACCGGCCGGGAGAAACTGTCGATGCTGACGCTGATGGCGGGCGTCTGCGCATCATCGCCGGAGCTCTGCAGCACGAAATCATCGGGGAACTGCACGATCCAGTCGGGTGAGCCCGACATCAGCCCCTTTCTGACGAGCGCCGCGCAGACAATCCGCCCGCCATCGGCGTCCGGCGGAACGACAAGATCATACTCGTCAGAAAGTCCCGACGCCTCGAGGGCGTCCGACAGCGCCTGCGTGTGCCAGAGCTCCTGGAAGCCGAAGACATCCGCTCGCAGCTGCCGGATCGCCCGCTGCGTCCAGCCGATCTTCAGGTCGTACTGTTCTTCGGTCCAGCCTTTGCCCGTATAGATGGGCAGGCCGGGCTGGTTGAGATTGTAGAGATTGAACGTTGCGATGCGAAGCTGCTTCAACCGCATGGGCTTACCCTCCAGTCACCCTCTTCCACTTCTGCGGGAGAATGCTGGCAGAGAACCTCTACACGCGTGTGACAGCTTCCACCGGGTCTATTTGCGTGCCTGGAGGATCTTGAAGCGGGCGTTGCGGCACAGCTCGCCGCTCTCCTTGAACACCTCGGCCATGACCGGCTCGTAGGGCAGGCCGCGGTTGGCGACGAGCATCAACCGGCCGCCGCTCCGCAAGGCGCCGGCAGCTGCCCGGATCATCGCCTTGCCCAGCTCGGGATCGGCCGCCTGCGCCTCGTGAAACGGTGGGTTCATGATCACCAGGTCGTATTTTTCCTTGGGCGGCTCGCTGCTGAGGTCCTGCCAGAAGAAGCGGGCCTGCAGCTCGGGGCAGTTGCGGGCCATGTTCGTCTTGGCAAACTCCAGCGCCCGGTAATCGGCCTCGAAGAGATCGATACGGTTCACGCGCGGCGAGACCTTGGCCAGGGCCACCGACAGGTAACCCCAGCCGGCGCCGAAATCGGCGGCATTGCCGTCGAAGTCGGTCGGCAGACGGCTCACCAGAAGCTCGGAGCCCGGATCGATCCGGTCGTGCGAGAACATGCCCGGCGCCGCCTCGAAGCGGCCTTCGATCTGGACCGTCGGCTTCGTCAACGCAGTAATCGTCGCTTCTACATGCTTGGGCCGCGCAAACCAGATCGCGACGCCGTGATACTTCGGCGTGTAGTCGAGATCGATCTCCAGCTTCAGAAGCGTCGTGCGCAGTGTCTGGATGCCGTCTTCCTTGCCGCCGGCGATGACGATCATGCCGCCTTCGGTGACGCGCTGCAGAGCCTCGGCAACGCGTGCCTCGTTCTCGCCGCGATGCTTGCCGCACAGCACCAGCGCCATGTCGTAGCCCTCGCCTTCGGCGAGCGGCACCGCGCCGTCGCCAAGGGTCCTGAACAGCGGCCGGAAGGGCTGGACGGCGGAGATGGTTCCGGAGAAGCCCTCGGGCAGCGGATGACCGCCCTCGGCGCCGAGGAACAACACGCGGTCGCCCTCGGCCGGCACCGGCACGGCGCCGGTGGCGAAGGGATGGAACAGGGTCTTCAGTGCGTCACGGCTCATCGCGGCTGGCTTTCCATGGATAGATACAGAAAAGGCGCGGAAATTCTCCCGCGCCTCCAGGATCGGATACGAGGCGCCTTATTCGGCAGCTTCGCCTTCAGCCTTCTTGATTTCCTGGCCGGTGGCCTGGTCGACGACCTTCATGGACAGGCGAACCTTGCCACGCTCGTCGAAGCCCATCAGCTTGACCCAGACCTTGTCGCCTTCCTTGACGACGTCCTGGGTCTTGGCAACCCGATCGGCCGCCAGCTGCGAGATGTGCACCAGACCGTCACGGGCACCGAAGAAGTTGACGAAGGCGCCGAAGTCGGCCGTCTTCACGACGGTGCCTTCGTAGATGGCGCCGACTTCCGGCTCGGCAACGATCGAGTGGATCCACTTGCGGGCCGCTTCGATCTCCTTGGCGGAGGACGATGCGATCTTGATCGTGCCCTCGTCGTCGATGTTGATCTTGGCACCGGTCTTCTCGACGATCTCGCGGATGACCTTGCCGCCGGAACCGATGACTTCACGGATCTTGTCGACCGGGATCTGCATGACTTCGATCCGCGGAGCGAATTCGCCCAGCTGGCCGCGGCTCTCGGTGATGGCGTTGGCCATTTCATCGAGGATGTACTTGCGGCCGCCCTGTGCCTGGCCGAGTGCGACCTTCATGATCTCTTCGGTGATCCCGGCGATCTTGATGTCCATCTGCAGCGAGGTGATGCCGTCAGCGGTGCCGGCAACCTTGAAGTCCATGTCGCCGAGGTGGTCTTCGTCGCCCAGGATGTCGGAGAGAACCGCAAAGCGCTCGCCTTCCAGGATGAGGCCCATGGCAATGCCGGCAACCGGCTTGGCCAGCGGAACGCCGGCGTCCATCAGTGCAAGCGAGGTGCCGCAGACGGTTGCCATCGAGGACGAGCCGTTCGACTCGGTGATCTCGGAGACGACACGCAGCGTGTAGGGGAACTGCTCCGGCGTCGGAAGCATCGGACGGATTGCGCGCCATGCGAGCTTGCCGTGACCGATTTCGCGGCGGCCCGGGGAGCCCATGCGGCCGGTTTCACCAACCGAATAGGGAGGGAAGTTGTAATGCAGAAGGAAGCGTTCCTTGTACATGCCCGTGAGCGAGTCGACATACTGCTCATCTTCGCCGGTGCCGAGCGTGGCGACGACGATCGCCTGCGTCTCGCCGCGGGTGAAGAGGGCCGAACCGTGGGTGCGCGGCAGGATGCCGACTTCCGAGACGATGGCGCGAACCGTTTCGAGGTCGCGACCGTCGATGCGGCTCTTGGTGTCAAGGATGTTCCAGCGGACGATCTTCGCCTGCAGGTGCTTGAAGACGGCGCCGATGACTTCGCTCGGATACTTCGGCTCCTCGCCTTCCGGGAAGAAATGCGCCTTCACCTTCGCCTTGACGGCGTCGACGGCTGCATAGCGCTCAGCCTTCTGCGTGTTCTTGTAGGCAGTGCGCAGTTCGGCTTCGAAATGCTGCAGCATTTCGGCTTCGAGAGCGGAATGATCTTCCGGCTCGAATTCGCGCGGCTCCTTGGCAGCCACTTCGGCGAGCTTGATGATCGCGTCGATGACCGGCTGGAAACCGCGGTGGCCGAACATGACGGCGCCGAGCATGACGTCTTCGTTCAGTTCCTTGGCTTCCGATTCAACCATCAGGACCGCATCGCCGGTGCCGGCAACGACCAGGTCGAGGGTCGATTCATCCATCTCGTCGAGATGCGGGTTGAGGACGTATTCGCCGTTGATGTAGCCAACGCGCGCGCCGCCGATCGGGCCCATGAAGGGAACGCCCGACAGGGTCAGCGCAGCCGAAGCGGCCACCATCGCCAGGACGTCCGGATCGTTCTCGAGGTCATGCTGGACGACGGTCACGACAACCTGCGTCTCGTTCTTGTAGCCGTCGGGGAAGAGCGGGCGGATCGGACGGTCGATCAGGCGGGAAACCAGCGTTTCCTTTTCCGACGGACGGCCTTCGCGCTTGAAGTAGCCGCCCGGGATCTTGCCGGCGGCATAGGTCTTTTCCTGGTAGTTGACGGTCAGCGGGAAGAAGTCCTGGCCCGGCTTGGCGGACTTGGCCGACACGACGGTGGCCAGAACGACGGTTTCGCCATAGGTGGCGAGAACGGCGCCGTCAGCCTGACGGGCGATCTTGCCGGTTTCCAGCTTGAGCGGGCGGCCTGCCCACTCGATTTCAACGGAATGCGAATTGAACATATCTTGTCCTCTAAAGCGCTGCCGATGCCACAGAGACGGCACGGCGCGCGGTGTTGACGCGACACGGGCAAGACAACGGGAGGCTTTCTGCAGATGGAGGCTCGGAGCGTCCATTCATCGGCGCCAGGCATGGCCTGGCGAAAGCATCCGGCAATCCTGCCCCATGGCAGGTCAGCGGTTGATTTGGCGAAGCCGGCCCATCCGGTTCTCGCCAGTCGCGGCCTCTGGGGCCACCCTTCGGTCTCCCGAAGATTGAGAAAAACGGGCGCCTTTTGAGGAGGCGCCCGCCAGAAATTGTTAGCGGCGAATACCGAGGCTACCAATCAGCTTGGTGTAACGGCCTTCGTCCTTCTTCTTCAGGTAGTCAAGAAGCGAGCGACGGCTGGAAACCATCGCGAGCAGGCCACGGCGGGAGTGGTTGTCCTTCTTGTGGCCCTTGAAGTGTTCGGTCAGGTTGTTGATGCGCTCGGTGAGGATCGCAACCTGGACTTCCGGCGAACCGGTGTCGCCTTCGACAGTTCCATATTCCTTGATCAGCGCGGTCTTGCGCTCAGCAGTAATCGACATCGGAAGGTCCTTTCTTAATGAGGATCATTGGGTCGCCAAGGGCCGGGATGTCGTCCAGCCATGGCCGTGGAAGCAAAGAGAAATGCCAAGGGTTTACGGCCCGGGCATGCCATGCTGGCGCTGCCTATACTCCATTAACCCCCGCAATGGAAGGGGCCAGCGGCAGTTCAGCCGAAGACGCGTTTGGGGCGGAATTCGCCCTGGCCGATCTCGCCGATCGCAATCAGCCGTCCGCGCGCCGTCGCATAGGCATCCGCCTCCTCGAGAGGCGCGTCGCGTCCGCGCACGATGATCGGATTGCCCATGCGCAGCCGATGCGCCTGATCGTCGGTGATGGGAAGATGCGGCAGGCTGGAAAGCGCTTCGGCGGTGTCGATCAGATAGGCGTCGAGGGCTGCCAGGCGCTCGTCGCGGTCCTCGATCTCCTCGAGCGCCACGAGATCGGCGAGCGGCACCATGCGCTCTTCCGAAAAGGGCGCGACGAAGGTCCGGCGTAGCTCGGACACATGGCCGTAGCAGCCGAGGTCGCGGCCGAAGTCGCGCGCCAGCGAACGGACATAGGTGCCCTTGCCGCATTCGACCTCGAACAGGGCGCGGTCCGTCTCCGCCTTCAGCAGGGTGATGCGATGGATCTCGACCTCACGGGAGGGGATATCGACCGTCTCGCCATCGCGGGCCAGATCATAGGCGCGCTCGCCGGCAATCTTGATGGCCGAAAACTGCGGCGGCACCTGATTGATCGTGCCGGTGTAATTGGGCAGGAGCGCGCTGATTTCCGCTTCCGTCGGGCGCTTGTCGGAGGTGAGCGTCGCTTCCCCCTCGAGATCGTCCGTCGAGCGCTCCTCGCCCCAGCTGACGGCGAATTCATAGACCTTGCGGCCATCCATCACGTAGGGAACGGTCTTGGTGGCATCGCCGAGCGCGATCGGCAGCATGCCGGAGGCCAGCGGGTCGAGCGTCCCGGCATGACCGCACTTCTGGGCATTGAACAGCCACTTGATCTTGGAGACGGCTTCCGTCGAGCCGAAGTCTTCGGGCTTGTCGAGGATCAGCCATCCCGAGACGGGGCGGCCCTTGGGTTTGCGCGGTTTGGACATCTTGTCTTCTTATTCTTCGTCTTCGGAGGCCGTCCCGTCGAGATCGCGTCGGACCTCGGGTGACCGCAGCAACTGGTCGATCTTCTGGTAGTTGTCGAAGCTGGTGTCGTCGCGGAAGCGGACCTCCGGCATGTACTTCATCTGCCGCAGCTGGCCGGAAAGCCGACCGCGGATGAACTTGGCATTCTTGTTCAAGGCTGCGATCACGGCTTTGTGATCCGGCATGCCCAGCGGCGTGACATAGGCGGTGGCGATCTTCAGGTCCGGGGACATGCGCACTTCGGAGACGGAGATGACCGTCTTTTCCAGCAGGTCGTCGCGAACCTCGCCGCGCTGCAGCACCTGCGTGATGGCGGCTCTTACCTGCTCGCCAACGCGAAGCATGCGCTGGGATGGCGCCGAGGAGGTGGCTTTGGTCATTGTAGTTCTCTTCTGGAGCGATTTTCGCGGTGCCATGCCCAAGGGGCGGCACGACGCTCGTGTCAAGTAAAGGCGTCAATGACTCGTGCCGGGGCAAAGGTCAAGGACGGTCTGTCATCCAAATGTCATTCCGCGGCGCAAAAGACATGCCTGGCTGCTCCTGTTTCTCCTGCCATCTTGACGACGGTCGGGAAATGGACAAGTAGAGCATCTTCTCCGTGCCGCAAATCGCGTGGATCAGAACATGGTGCCGGGCCCCTCTGGCGAGAGTTTTACGGCGCTCTCGCGATGTCGGTACCGCCTGCAATAAGCCGGCGGACTTTAACTCATGATTTTCAATTCTCTGGTCTGCAGCAAAGCCGACAATGGCATTGCTGGATCCATCTCGTATCAGTCTTTCTCCCGGGAGGCACGGGCATGAGCCAGCCACAGTCCCACACCTCGATCTATGGCTACTTCAAATGGTCGTTCATCGTGACCGTCGTCGGCCTCCTGCTCGGGGCCGCTCTCGGATGGCAGTCCACCGGCACCATCGGCGGCATGCTGACGATCTTCTTCATCTGCGCTGTGCTGGCCGTCCTCGAAATCTCGCTGTCCTTCGACAACGCGATCGTCAACGCCAACAAGCTGAAGGACATGACCCCCGTCTGGCAGCATCGCTTCCTGACCTGGGGCATCCTGATTGCCGTCTTCGGCATGCGGATCGTGTTCCCGCTGCTGATCGTTGTCGTTGCCGCGGGGATTGGCCCCGTCGATGCCATCGTGCTCGCAGCAAGCCGGCCGGAAGAATATGCCCGGATCATGAATGATGCGCATCTGCCCATCGCCGCCTTCGGCGGCACCTTCCTGATGATGGTCGGCCTCACCTATTTCTTCAATCACGAGAAGGACATCCACTGGATCTCCATCATCGAGAAGCACATGTCGCGATACTCGACCATCAAGGGTATCGAGATCGCCTTTGTCCTGCTTCTGGTCCTGCTCTTCTCCAGCATGCTTGAGGGCGAAGACGCAGACACGTTCGTGATGTCGGCGATCTACGGTCTTCTGACCTTCCTCGCCGTAGAGCTTGTCGGCGGCCTGCTGGACGCGTCCCAGAAAACGATGACGGAAGTGGCCCGCGGGGGCCTGGGCGCCTTCATCTACCTGGAGGTGCTGGACGCAAGCTTCTCCTTCGACGGCGTCATCGGCGCCTTCGCCCTGACGCAGAACCTGTTCGTGATCGCCATCGGTCTCGGAATCGGCGCCATGTACGTTCGGTCGATGACCATCATGCTGGTGGAGAAGGAGACGCTGACGCACTATCGCTACCTGGAGCATGGCGCCTTCTACGCCATCCTGATCCTGTCGGTGATCATGTACGTGCAGACGCTCTACCACATTCCGGAAGTCATCACCGGTCTTGGTGGCGCCACCCTGATCGGCATCTCGCTGTGGTCCTCGCTTCGCTACAACAAGCAGGAGCGACAAAGGGAAACTGATCTTGCCCGCGGCCAGATCTGACGGCTATACGAATAGTTGACAATAAGAAGGGGTCCGCGGGCCCCTTCTTACTGTCCAGACTTGACAAACAATCTTCAAAAGCTTTGCTGATCTGAGACAGGTCTTGAGAAGCGAAGCCGGTCACGGAGGCTGGATGCGTCGACTGAAACTGTTGTCTATGTCGTTTGCCTGCCTGCTCGCAGCGCTCGCCAGCGTATCGCTTCTGCTCCAGGAAATCCGAGTGCTGTTTCAGCCGCAACGCGCCGAGGCCGGGTTCTACGACCACATCGTTTCGGGCGGCATGCAGTATGCGCCTTCCAGCTATTCCCGGAAACTGGTGCTCGGCGACTGCAGCTTCGCCCTCCTCACAATTGCCCGTGCCGGCGGGGCCGAACAGCAATCGGCCCTGGCGCGCAGTTGCGAGCAGATCAGCCACGAGATCGCAGGCGCGATGCCGACCAATTCGCAGGCCTGGTATGTCAACGCTCTCTCCCATGCACGGCTTGGAAACGTCGACCGCTTCCTGTCCAGCTACAGGCGGTCGCGGGAAACCGGGCCGAATGAACAGTGGATCGCGGAAAACCGCGCGCGGCTGGCGGAAGACATGTTTGCCCAGCTGGACGCGGAGAGTCTCGCCTATCACGAGGCAGACCTGACGATGCTTGCCAACAGCCGCCGCGGCACCCGCACGCTGGCGGAGCGCTATGCCTCCGACGAGGGTTTCCGGGAGAGGATCATCGATGTCGTTTCACGGCTGCCTCCCGAGAGACAGAGAGCCTTTTTGAACAACGTGCGGCGCGTCGTCCGGTAAGAACTGCAACGGGGACTGAAGGAATGAGGGGAACTGCCAGCTCGACCCTGCGCTACCGGCTCAACAACTGGAGCGCCGGCGTCGTTGCCGCCGTCGTCCTGCTGACGCCCGTCGCACTTGGCGGCAATCGGCCGGCGATCTGGGCACTCTCGGCTCTTTGCCTCTTCGCCTGGAGCGTGGTCTATTTCGCCCGGCTGGGACTGGCGGAAGCGCATCTGAGGGCAACGGTGTCGATCTATGCCGTCCTCGCCTGGCTCTTCTGGATTCTGGCGGGCTACATGGTCCTGCAGATCTTGCCCGTCGCGAATCTCCTTCCGAGCTCCTGGCTCTATCTTCCGGGCGGAGTCGATCCGGGCACGCGCATCTCGCTCACGCCCGGCGACACCCTGCTCGGCCTGCTCCGCTGGCTGAGCTATGGCCTTATGTTCTATCTCTGCCTCCAGATTGCCGCCAACAGTTCTCGATCGACGGCGTTCCTGAAGGTGCTGTTCTGGATCGTCGTCGCGCATGCGGCCTTCGGGCTTCTGCTGTTCTTCGAGTTCGAGGATGCCATCCTGTTCATCCAGAAGTGGGCCTATCGCGGCTCGGCGACCGGCGGCTTCGTCAACCGCAACTCCTATGCCACCTTTCTGGCCATCGGTGCGGCGATCGGTGCAAGCCTCCTCGGCAACACCCTCTTTTGCCCGCGGGAAACGGGACGCCAAAGCCGGCTGGTGGAAACTCTCGAAGGCAAGAACGGCGTCATCGTCACAGTCGCCGGATGCCTCATCATCGGCGTCACGCTTGCCCTCACCACCTCGCGCATGGGATTTGCGGCGGCCGTCTGCGGTGTCGCAGTCGTCCTGCTTCTCTCCGCCTGGCAGGGACAGCGGCACCTCAGCATCAGGGCGCTGTCGTTCGGCACGGTGGCTGTTGCCGCCCTGCTGGCGGCCCTGCTCTTCCTCTATGGCGGGAGCCTGGTGGAGCGACTGGAATCGGTGGAGTCCTCGGCCAATGTCCGCGCCGATCTCTACTGGCAGATCTGGTCGATGATCGGCGACCGTCCGCTTCTCGGCTTCGGCGGCAATAGCTTCGAATACGCCTACCCGCTCTACCACCAGGCGCCGGTCAACTTCGACATGGTCTGGGAAAAGACCCACTCGACCTATCTGGCACTCTGGACGGACCACGGCCTGCTCTTTGGCAGCATCCCGCTGGTGATGATCGGCTGGTGCCTGTTCCAGCTCATCGGCATTCTCCAGCGCCGTCAGGTGGAGGATCCGGCGACGGTCGCCGCCTTCGGCGCCGTCGTGGTGGCAGCCGTTCACTCCACGGTCGACTTCAGCCTGGAAATCCAGGGTGTCACCTATCTCTTCGTCGCCGTGCTCGCCGCTGGCCTCGGGCCGTTGGCGCGCCGCAGCCGGCCGGCGGAGAAAGCGTGATGGTGCGCCGGTTGCTGGAGAGCATGGCACGCTGGCGTTCCCGCGCCTCAACGGGCAGCCGGCCCCGGCTCTTCTTCGATGAGGCACCGGAGGTGGTCTACGCCGTCGGCGACATCCACGGGTGCTACGAGCTGCTGCTCAAGATGGAGAAGCGGATCAGCGAGGATGCGGCAGCGATCACCGGCGAAAAATGGATCGTCCTCCTGGGCGACTATGTGGACCGCGGCCCGCAGAGCGCCGATGTCCTGGATCACCTTCTTCTGCCGCCGCCCAAGGGCTTCACACGGCATTGCCTGGCGGGCAACCACGAGGAGCTGATGCTGTCCTACCTGACCGATCCGGATCCAGGCCACATGTGGCTCGGCCTCGGCGGCCAGGACACGTTGCGCTCTTACGGGCTGGACGAGACAGCCGCGAAGCGGTCGTCGACGAAAGCGCTGCTGGCGAGCCACATCCCCCTGGAGCACGTGGATTTTCTGCGCCGGGCGCCTTCGCTCGTCTCCATTCCGGGGTTCGTTTTCGTCCATGCCGGCTTACGGTCCGGTGTGCCGCTGCAGCGGCAGTCGGACGAAGACCTGATGTGGATCCGGCCGGATGACAGTCAGGGTCCACCCTCGCCCGATTTCATCACGGTCCACGGGCATACACCCGTTCCGAGCATCGAATCCCGGCCCGGCAGGATCAATGTTGATACCGGCGCCTTCGCAACTGCAATATTATCCTGTGTAAGAATTGACCGCAGAGGCAAGATAGTTAAGCTTGCCGTACGATAGATAACGGGCTGACAACAATGAAGATACTCTCGCTTTCCTGCAGCTATCAGGGCTCCGATCAATAAACCGCCTATCGACAGACATCTGAACGGATCCTCGAGGAATAGTATGGAAAGCGAAATCGACCTCCGCAGCCTGCTGGGCATGGTGCGCCGCCAGATCTGGCTGATCCTGTCCCTGGTGATCAGCCTCACAGCCATCACCGCCATCATCACCTATTCCCTGGAGCCGCGGTATTCGGCTTCCGCCCTGGTGTTCGTCGATACCTCCACCCAGAGCATCCTCGAGCCCGACGCCGCCATGCAAAACGGCAGCACCGACAATGCGCGCGTCGAAAGCGAGGTGGCAATCCTCCGGTCGAACGGCGTTCTGGTCGATGTGGTCAACAGCCAGAACCTCGTCGCAGACGATGAGTTCGGCGTGAAGGTCGGGTTGCTGGACCGGCTCCTGCAGATGATCCGGCTGAAAAAGGTCGAGCCGCCGGATCCCTCCGAGGCGGTTGCCGGCGTGCTCAACAACTTTCGCGAAGCGATCGCCGTGAGCCGCGATGGCCCCACCTATCTGATCAGTGTGACGGTCACCTCCAAGAACCGGGAGAAGGCGGCCCGGCTCGCGAATGCCTTGACCGAAACCTACATCCGCCGGCAGGTGGATTCAAAGGTGGCAGCAACGGTCGCCTCGCGCGACACCCTGCAGAAGCAGGTCGACAATGCCCGTTCCACCATTGCCGCCAGCGCCCGCAATGTGGACGACTTCATCCTCAGCAACATCAACGACCTGAGGGAGCAGGGCTCCTCCAGTGTCGGTACCCTCTATGACCAGTTGACCCGCATCCAGCAGGAACGTCGCGAAGGCCTGTCGCAGGTCGAGACGATCGACGAGACTCTGAAGCGCAACGACCTGGCCGAACTGGTCCAGAATCTGGAAAGCCAGGCGGCCCAGGAACTCGCACGCCAGCGCGAGACGCTGGCGGCGGAACTGAGTTCCGCCTCGCCGGACACGACCGCAGCCTTCGACCTGCGGGAAGAACTGCAGAGGCTGGACGCGGCGATCGCAGAAGAGGGGCGCCGGGCGCTCTCCTCGCTGCGCTCGGACGTGCGCAACTTCGAACAACAGGAATCGTCGGTCAGTACCGAACTCATCAATGCCGTGCTGGCCAGCGATCTGCCGGACGAAACGCTCTCGGCCATCTACGGCCTGCGGCAGACGGCCGAGGGGGCCCGACGCGAGTTCGACGACCTTTCCGCGCGCCTGCAGCGGCTCGACACGCTGGCGGCACTGCAGATGGCCGACAGTCGCGTCGTCTCCGAGGCTCTCGCGCCGCGCAACCCGTCCTACCCGAAAAAGCAGCTGATCCTGCCGCTGGCCGCCATCATGGCGCTGGCGCTGGGGGTCGGACTTGCCTTCGTGCGCGAGCATTTCGTCGGCGGCTTTACCAACGAGGACCAGGTATCGACGGTCCTGCGCCTGCCGCTGGCCTCCATCACGCCTCGGGAGACGGATGAGCCCACGCGCAAGGAAGATGGCGGACAAAGCCTCTCCGATATCGTCATCCGCTCGCCGCTATCGATGTTTGCGGAATCGGTGCGCCGCATCCGCGTGGCGATCGACCGCCATCTCTACAAGACGCATGGCATCCCCGGGGAGGGCAGCGGCGGGACCGTCATCATGGTGTCCTCGGCCTTGCCGAACGAGGGCAAGTCGACCATCGCCCTGTCGCTGGCCCGGACCTATGCGCTGTCGGGCAAACGCACCCTGATCATCGACTGCGACCTGCGCAAGCCGAGCCTACACCGCCACCTCGGGCTGGAGCCCAGCACCGGCTTCGTCGAGTTCCTGCGCGGCTCCGACACGGCCGCGACCCTGCCGAAGCTGACGGTCACCGATGTGCCGACGGGACTGACCGTGCTGCTCGCCGGCCGCCGCGGCAATTTTGCCACCGACGAGCTCTTCATGGGGTCCGAAATGGCGAAGATGATCGCGGTCGCCCGCCGCAACTTCGACTATGTGGTTCTCGATACGCCGCCGGTGGAGCCGGTCGTCGACGGGCTTTACCTTGCCCGCTACGCCGACGTCATCGCCTTCGTGGTGAAATGGGCCGTGACGCCGCAGACGAGCGCGAAACGCGCCGTGGCAGCGCTCCAGGAAAGCGCGCCGGACGGCACGCCGATCATCGCGGTCCTCAACCAGCAGGAGCGCGCCAAGCTGTTCGGCTATTATTCCTATTCGGATTACTACGTCGAATAGGCCTCAGTCGAGCTTGTCGAGATAGGGGAGGTTCTCCGGCTGGACCTCCCGCGTCACCCGCTGGATGCGATCGATGGCGCGATCGCGGGAAATCTGCAGGTGCCGGCGCAGTGCATCTGCCGCCTCCTCGGCTTTTCCGGCCTGCAGCTTGTCGATGATGTCCATGTGTTCGGGCAGGAAGGGCTCGGATCCGAAGAGCCTCGGCATCCAGCGGTACAGGAACCGGTGCGCCACCAGGAGCGCCTGCGGCAGGCTGATCGCCTGCATCAGGGAGCTGTTGCCGCAATGGCCCAGGAGCGTGATGTGCAGATCCTCTTCCAGATGGTCGAGGTCGGGACCCGTCAGGCTGCCCGACTGGTCGATTGCCATCTCCAGACGGCGGCGCATCGCCGGCAGGAGATCCTCCGGAAGCCGCGATGCCGCCTTCTGGAGCGCGGCCGGCTCCAGCAGCCAGCGCAGCTCGTAGAGCTCGCCGACGTGATCCGGGGTCATTGCCGGCGCGACCCAGCGCGAGCGTTCGTCCTTTCGCACCAGGCCCCGCTGCTGCAAGCGGGCGACCACGTCGCGGGCGACGGTGCGGCTGACATCGTAGTAACGGGCAAGCTCGGTCTCGTTGACGCGCCATCCGGCAAAGGAGGTCCGTGCCGCGATCTCGCTTTCCACCTCACCGTAGATGCGTGACCAGGTGGAAAGCTGCTTGAGCCGGACATCCATTTCGGGAATGACCGCCGCAACCGCACCCGCCGGTGCCGTCCCCTTGTGCCGTTTCACCTGATAGCCGCGGCCGCTGCCCTTGTGGAGCAGGCCCAGAAGCTCCAGCTCCACGAGCGCCTGTCGGGCCGGTGCGCGGCTGATCCCGAACTGTTCGGCAATCCCCGACTCGCTGAGGCGCGCGCCTTCCGGCAGAACCCCTTGCGCAATCTGCGCCGCCACGATCTCGAAGACCTGCTGGTAGAGCCGCGGCACCGTTCCACCCGGACCTCTTGCCGCAGATGTAGCCGGCTCAGCCTTGGCACCCGATGTCATCCTGCCTCCGATCCCTGCAAGACCGGCTCCCTTGGATCGCCAAAGGGCCAGTTCCTCATCCCCGTCGCAACTTAACAGGTTGGCCGGAGGCCTTCAACGCCTCAGTTGATTTTCCGATGCCTTATTCGGAGGAGAGATTGAGACTTGCCAAAGCCCATTTTTCGCATAGTGTACACACAAGACGTTGAGACAGCTGGCCTCGGGAGGAGGGACGGATGGGAGGACGCCTGACGGATAGATGCGCCTTTGTGACGGGTGCCGGTCAAGGCATGGGTCGCGCGATCGCGCTCGCCCTGGCAGCCGAGGGTGCGAACGTCGTGGCCACGAGCCGCACGCTGTCCAAGATGGAGGACCTGCCTCGCCTGTCACCGAGGATCCGTATCGCGGGCCTCGACGTGACGGACGGCGACATGATCCGAACGCGTATTTCAGAGGCTGGCCCGCTCGATATCCTCGTCAACTGCGCCGGCTGGGTCCACAACGGCTCGATCCTCACCTGCGAGGAGGAAGACTGGCACAAGAGCCTCGAACAGAACGCCACCTCGGCCTTCCGGACGATGAAGGCCGCCCTGCCGCAGATGGTCCAGCGCGGACGCGGCGCGATCGTCAATGTCGCCTCGGTGGCGTCCAGCATCACCGGCGTTGCGGATCGCCTCGGCTACGGCGCCAGCAAGGCGGCGATGATCGGCCTGACCAAGGCCGCCGCACGCGACCTGATCCGCACCGGCGTTCGCGTCAACGCGCTCTGCCCCGGCACCACCCTCTCCCCCTCGTTGCAAAACCGCATCGACGCCAGCCCGACCCCGAGGCCATGCAGCGCACCTTCATGGCGCGCCAGCCGATGGGACGGCTCGGCACCGTGGAGGAGATGGCGGCTGCCGCCGTCTATCTCGCCAGCGACGAGACCGCTTTCATGACCGGACAGATCTTGATCATCGATGGAGGCCAGGCCTTATGAATTCGTCCCCTACCCCGCCCGCCGCAGAGGCGGTCGTCTACGCACCCATCGATGCGGTGGACCGTTTCTGCCGTGCCGCCCTTGCTGCGGCCGGTGCGGACGAAGCGACGGCGGATGCAGCCACCCGGGCGATGATGCACGGATCCCGGCTGGGGGTCGACAGCCATGGCGTTCGTCTGCTCGGCCATTACATCAAGGTCATGGAAGGCGGGCGCGTCAATCGCAGTCCAGACGTTCGCCTCGTGCAGTCCTTCGGGGCGGTCGCCTCGCTCGACACCGACAACGGTCATGGAGCGCTGGGCGCCTATCGTGCCATGGAGCACGCCGTCGAGCTGGCGGACCAGTTCGGGATCGGCGCGGTCTCGATCCGCAACAGCTCGCATTTCGGGCCGGCCGGCGCCTATGCGATGGCCGCCGCCGCCCGCGGCTTCGTCGGCTTTGCCGTCTGCAACTCCGACAGTTTCGTGCGCCTGCACGATGGCGCCATGCGCTTCCACGGCACCAATCCGATCGCCTTCGCCGTGCCGGTGGACGGTGACGATCCCTGGCTGCTCGACATGGCGACCAGCGCGGTTCCCTACAACCGGGTGCAACTTTACCGCAGCCTCGGCGTGCAGCTGCCGGAGGGGGTGGCCTCGGAAGCGGACGGCCGCGACACCCGCGATCCGTCGCTGGTCGAAATGCTGGCGCCGGTGGGCGGCGAATTCGGCTTCAAGGGTGCGGGCCTGGCGGGCCTTGCGGAGATCCTGAGCGCCGTCTTCTCCGGCATGAAGCTCAGCTTCGACATCCTGCCGATGAACGGCCCGGATCTCTCCACGCCGCGCGGTCTCGGCGCCTTCGTGATGGCGCTGAAACCCGGCGCCTTCGTCAGCCCGGAGACCTTCCAGGCGGGCATGCAGCGCTATGTCGACGTGCTGCGGACATCGCCGGCCCGTGACGGGCTGACGGTGATGGCGCCCGGCGACCGGGAGTGGAAGGTTGCGCGGGAGCGCGAACGGATCGGCGTCCCGCTTGATCCGGCGACGCGAGAGGCCTTCAGCGCCCTGGCGGACCGCCACGGCCTGACGCTGCCGTTCTCGCATTAGGCGGATATCGGCAGGCCGCTGCCGCCCGCAGGATCCCGCCGCCCGCAGCGGCGGGGACATGTCGAAAACGACAACAAAGAGAAGGAAAGCATGCTCGCGTTCACCAAGAGGCTGCTGCCCTTGCTGGCTGCCGCCAGTACTGCCGTGGTGGCCGGGCACACGGCAGAGGCCCAGGACACCTATACGCTGCGCTTCAACCATGTTCTGGGGCCGACCGAACCCTTCCACGAGGGCTTCATGACCTGGGCCAAGCGCATCGAGGAGCGCACTGACGGCGAGCTGAAGATGGAGGTCTACCACAGCGCGCAGCTCGGCGTGGAGGAGGACATCATCGAGCAGATCGGCAGGGCGCCAATGTCGGGCGGAATAGCGACTCCGCCCGCCTCGGCAACTATGTCCCCGGTATCGCAGCCATGAACGGCGTCGCCGTCAGCCTTGTCACATTTCTGCTGGTATTCGTGCCACAAATCGTCTTGTTTGTACCCAACCTATTGTTCAACCGCTAGATTACGCAGAGGACGCCTGTAGATCCTCCGCCGAGCCTCCACCAGACCATGTTCTTTCCGGAATGCGCAAGAGGTCCAAACGCCGGAGATTCTCTCCCAAATATATTTCCGGCCGACAGTAGAGTCTTGATTTCTACTGGAGAATGTGCGATTAGCTATATTAATTATTGATTAACGTAGGAACAACTTGATTTCCCCTTCGTTATCGTGTGTCCATCAAGTGAGCGGCTTCGCATCCCGGAAGCCCCCTACCGAGGAATGTCGAACATGAATGCATTCTTGAAAACACGTCTTGCTCTCTCCACGGCCGCCCTTGCCGGCGTGCTGATGCTTGCACCGCTCGCTCACGCCCAGGAGCCGAGCACGCCTGCAGCCGTTGAAGCTGCTGTCGCCGATGCAGTCGCTGCCGGTGCCAGCGCAACAGATATCGCTGCGATTGTCCAGGCCGCCGTCGCCCGGAACCCGGCCGCAGCCGCCGCTATCGCAGCCGCTGCTGCCGCCGTCGCGCCGGCCGCTGCCGCTCAGGTGGCAGCAGCCGCTGCGGCCGCCGCCCCGGCAGCCGCAGTCTCGATTGCGGAAGCCGTTTCCGCTGCAGCCCCCGCAGCCGCTGCTGAAGTTGCAGCGGCCGTTTCCGCCGCAGCTCCAGCCGCTGATCCCGATGAGGTTGCCTCGGCCGCGACCGTAGGCGCTACGGGTGGCGGTGGTGGCACTGCAGCCGGTGGCGGTGGCGCTGGTGCAGGTGGTGCTGGTGCAGGTGGTGCTGGTGGCGCCGGTGGTGCTGGCGACGCCGGTGGTGGTGGCGTCGGCGGAGAATCCAGTGAAGGGCCGTCCGAGCCTGAGTCGGCTTCTCCAGGCTGAATGCTGAGTTCTTAGTGATTTTTGTCCGGCCGCGAGACTAGATCTCGCGACCGGATTTTGCGTTCTGCCAGACGGTAGGATTGCTTGTCGCGATGGTCAGGAAACGATACCCCGACTGGCCGCGCGTCACGATGTTTGTGCGGATATTGTCCAGCACGAAGTCCCCCTTGTCCGTCTTGACGATGAGAACCGCGTGCATCTCCCCCTTGGGAGTTCGCGCGGTCGCCATGCGCAGCGCGCCTGCGGGGACGCCCGCGCCAATGAGACGCTTGCGCTTCGTCAACGCGTAGTCCTCGCAATCGCCCGCCGAGACGCCGATCTTCCAGACTTCGCCTTTGTCTGAACGATAGCTGATGGACCGATTGACCTGATCGTTGACCCGGCGCAGCAGCGCCGCCGTCTTCGAGGAGTAGGACACGGAAGAAACACCGCCACTGCGGCACTCCCCTTTGAACCGGAGGCAAAAGATCTGGTAGGCAACCGGCGCGGCCAGCGTCTGCGACGCCTTCGGCTTCAGCGCGCGCGTCGCGCCGAGATTGATGGCATCTGCAGAGGTGGCCATGGCAGCAAGTGCTGCGAATGCGAATGCAAGCTTCCTGAACATGTTGCTTTCCTGCCTGTCGAGCTGTCTCTTGTTGGTGAACCGGCTCATCCGGCAGTGATGGCGTCATGCCCTGAGGTAACTCCTCATCTGGCAACCATCATACGCAATGCTCGTCTTCGGCGGCTTAAACAGATCCGTAAAATTGAAGGGAAGTGCGTGTTTTCGGGCCATCCGCCGAAGCAGCTCGCGGACAGCATGCAAGCCGCGAAGAGCGACCGTCGTTGACGTCGCTGCATTTCACCCGCTCTGCGGTGGAACTATCCCGTCTGGCCCGCAGGCGTGATCAGAACAGCGCGTCCATCAGGTCATCGTCGAGGTCGTCCGCGGCTTGAGGTGCCGCAATCTCGCCGCCGGTGCCGAAGATCTTGGCGTGCAGTTCGCGCTCGGCAGCCATGGTGTAAAGCTTCAGGATGCGGTGTCCGACGTCGGCAAAGCCGTTGTTATCGCCCAGGAAGAGCAGCGACCTGTTGGTGGAGCCCAGGCTTTCGACGCAGGTGCGCAGGACGTCGCCCAGTTCGGCGTCGAAATCCAGACGGGCCAGATGGGCACCCGTTTCCGCTTCCGCCGTTTCGCTCTGGGCCGTCAGGCGCAGCAATCCGTCTTCCATCTTCCCGGCAGCCTCGCGAATAGAGGCCAGCGCACTGGAAAGACGATGATCCAGCGACCCCCCGTCGGCCTGCTGCGGGGCATTGAGCTCCCCTGCCGCCGCCTCCAGCTCCCGCAGGGCGACAAGAACCCGCTCCGCCGTCTCATCCAGCTGTGCCGCGAAATTGCGCAGCTCCGCCGCCACCACGTTGATGGCCTTGCCGTCCTCGCCGATGCGGCTGCAGCGAAGGTTCGTGTTCAGCGCCATGTAATGAATATCGGTGCGCACCAGCTGGATCATGCCGATGCCGGCTGCCAGTTCGGCAACGGTTTCGGCGGTGCTGCGGCTCAGTTCGGATGCTTCCAGCGTGACGGCCTCCACCTGCTGGACGGCCGAACGCGCTGCTTCGACCGCGAGTTCCAGGGCTCTCAGAACGCTGTCGCCGTCGGCGTCGCCGCTCATCAGCCGACGCAGGGCGCCGATCTCCTCAAGATCCGATCGGAAGCTTGCGACCGTCGCAACGATCTTCTTCGTTTCGCGTGCAAAGTCGCCTGTCGCCTGGTCGAGCTGCAGCGAAACCAGCTGCCGCACCGCAGTGGTCAGCTGCTGCCGCTCATCCGCCTGCAGATCGGGAGAGGCGAGAGCCTCTTCCAGGATCCGCATGCTGGCCTGGCAGTGCTCGATCCGCTGGCGGGTCGCGTCGCCGATCTGCATGGCCGAAAGCGCCGAGCCGAGCTTCGTCTGGATCCGGGCGGCAACCACCTTGACGCTTGCGGCATGCGCGGCGAGCTGCAGGTGGTGATGGGAAATCCGGCTGACGCCTTCCGTCAGGCTCGAGACGATCGCCGGGATCGAGCCGCGGTAGCTCTGCAGGATCGTCTGCCCCCTGCTGATCACCGGGCCGAGGCCCTTGCCCAGACCGTCGAGCTTTCCCGACAGGCCATCGACCTGGACGCGGCCATCCTGGATCCGCTGCAGGATCTCTTCTGCAAAGCCGGAGAATTCGGGAACACTGGCGCCCGTGATCTTGGCGGTCACCGCAAAGGTGCGCAGGTAACGCAGCGTTTCCTGCATCCGCGCGACCTCCGGACGGAGCCCCTTCTGGGCGTCCAGGATCACCTGGAAGCTTTCCTGGCGCGACGATTCCAGATCCGTGAGTTCGGCAAGCCGCTGCGCGGTCCTCTTCAGTTCATCGGAAGTCTGCTCGGCCGTTTGCGTATCGAGCGAGGTGGTCAGGTGATCGAGCGACTGGACCAGGGCGTTGAGCACGTCAAGGATCGACAGGACGGCATTGCCGCCGTCCAGGAACCTCTCTTCGATCCGGCCTCGGGCATTCTCGAGGTGCTGAACCAGGGTGGCCAGGTCAGTATCCGGGATGGCCTCGATCGAAATTTGATGTGCAGTAGCTGCCACGTTTCCTCGCATCGGCAGCGAGCGCTGCCTTCTTGAAATGGGACGATTTTTGCTCGTCTGCCCTCCTTGGATCAGCCGCAGCGAGACGCGCAGCTGCCCCAGAGTTGTGCAGCACACTTCACCGCCGGAAGTTAATTCCTCGCCAACCCCGCAAAGCAACTGGTCTGGGTGGTTAACGAGTCGACGCCGCGGCAGTGCGAAATAGCACTGGCAATTAGTTCTCCCCAAGAAGTGAGCCCTGCGACTTAGCATTCCCTTAAGGCCGTAAAGCGAGTGTGACCGCAGACCTGCAAGCTGCCACTCACGGCGATCGGAAGCAAAGATGTCGTCTTCAGAGACTCTCCCCAACCGCCTTTCCCTCCCTGAAAATCTCACGGTGCGAAGCGCGGGCGACGTCAAGGATCAGATTCTTCTTTCCCTGGCCGGTCACCCCTCCACGGAACTCGACATTTCAGACGGTGCGACCGTCGATCTGAGCTTCGTGCAGACAGTCGAAGCGGCGCGCCTCCATGCCGATCATTCCGGCAAGCACCTCTCTCTTTCCCGGGGGGCCGATGGGGCCTTGCTCGGCGTATTGGACCGTGGCGGCTTCATGGAAGGCATGTCTGCGGACGACAAACAGTTTTGGCTCCACCAGGGAGAAACACAGTGACTGCCAGCATTCTTACAGTAGACGATTCCGCCAGCATCCGGCTGACAACGCGCGTGGCGCTGAGCAACGCAGGATACACGGTCACCGAGGCCGTGGATGGCAAGGACGGGCTGGCCAAGCTCGATGCCGGACAGTTCGACATCATCGTCACCGATCTCAACATGCCCAATATGGACGGTCTGACGATGATCCGGGAACTGCGCAAGCTGCCGGCGCATACGGGCGTGCCGGTCATCTTCCTGACGACGGAATCGGATGCGGAGATCAAGCAGCAGGCGAAGGCCGCCGGCGCGACAGGCTGGCTGACAAAGCCCTTCGATCCTGAAAGCCTGGTCAAGATCGTCCGCAAGGTGCTGGGTCGATGAGCTTTCCCGATCCCATTGCCGTCTTCCGCACGGAGGCCGCCGAACTCCTCGAGCAGATCGAGGCCGGTCTTCTCGATCTCAACGTGAACCTCGGCGACAAGGACCAGGTGGACACCGTCTTCCGCAGCCTGCACACGCTGAAGGGCTCCGGCGCCATGTTCGGCTTCGATGCACTCGCCGCCTTCACCCATCACTGCGAAACGGCCTTCGACCGGGTACGCAAGGGAGAGGTTCCGGCAACTCATGATCTCGTGGGTGCGGTGCTGGAAGCCAAGGACCATATGCGCCTGCTCGTCGATACCCCCGCCGGCGACCATGAGGCGGCCAGCGAGGCACTCTTGGCCAGTCTTCGGCGGGCCGTGGACGGCGCCGGCATGCCGGAAGCCCCGGCCGGTCCGAGCACGACACGCTACACCATCCGCTTTTCGCTGCCGCAGGACGCCATGGCGAACGGCACCAATCCGCTCGGACTGCTCGATGAGCTGCGCGATCTCGGAGATTGCCGGGTCGTCGCCGATCGTTCCGCGATTCCCCCGCTCGACCAGCTCAACCCGGTCGATCTTCACCTGTCGTGGACGGTGGAGCTGACCACATCGGAGCCGCGCTCGGCCATCGACGACGTCTTCATCTTCGTGATGGACGACATGCAGCTCGAGGTGACCGAGGTTCAGGGCGAACCGCAGACCATCGCCGCGCCCGCCGAGGCCGAGGCCGTCGTCGCGGCAACGGACCCGGCTGCCACGACCCCCAAGCCCGCTGCGAAGGGTCCCGCGACGGTGGATGCGAAAGCCGCCAAGGCTGCGGAGAACGTGCGCGTGCCGGCCGAGCGGCTGGACGAACTGATGGACCGCGTCGGCGAACTGGTGATCGCCCAGTCGCGCCTCAGCCAGCTGGCCGGCGGTAGCGGCGATCTTCAGTTGCGGGCAGTCTCGGAGGATGTGGAACGCCTGTCGGGCGAACTGCGCGACACGATGATGGTCCTGCGCATGGTTCCGGTGACGCAGCTCTTCAGCCGTTTCCGGCGTCTGGTGCACGATCTCGCCAATGAAACCGGCAAGGTGATTGAACTGGTCACCGAAGGCGAGACCACCGAAGTCGACAAGAGCGTCATCGAACGGCTCGCCGACCCGATGATCCATCTCGTGCGCAATTCCTGCGATCACGGGCTGGAAACCGCCGAGCAACGGCTCGCCGCCGGCAAGCCGGCTGCGGGAACGATCTCGCTTTCCGCCCGCCAGCAGGGTGGCGAGGTGATCATCACCATCAAGGACGACGGGCGCGGCATCGACAAGGATCGGGTCCGCGCGAAGGCCGAGTCCTCCGGCCTGATCGCGGCCAATGCAAGCCTGTCGGACCAGGAGCTCTACCAGCTGATCTTCCAGCCGGGCTTCTCCACGGCGCAGCAGGTGACCAATCTCTCCGGCCGCGGCGTCGGCATGGATGTCGTCAAGCGCACCATCGACGCGCTGCGCGGCACGATCAACGTCGTCAGTCGTCCGGGCCAGGGCTCGGAAATCTCGCTTGCCATCCCGCTGACGCTCGCCATCATCGATGGCCTTCTGGTGCGGGTCGGCTCCGGTCGCTACGTCATCCCCCTGGCGGCCGTCGAGGAATGCCTCGAGCTGTCGGTCGAGGAGGACATGCGCTCGCGCGGACGCAGCTTCATCTCGCTGCGCGACAGCCTCGTTCCCTTCATCCGGCTGCGCGACCTCTTCCGCACCGGCACGACGCCCGATCCCTTCCAGAAGGTGGTGGTGATCTCGACCGGCTCCGAGCGCGTCGGCCTCGTCGTCGACCAGATCATCGGGGACCACCAGACGGTGATCAAGAGCATGTCGAAGCTCCACCACGACGTTGGAACCTTCTCCGGCGCAACCATACTCGGGGACGGCAACGTCGCCCTAATTCTCGACGTCGGCCATCTGGTCTCCGAGGGACAGCAACAGGAGGCGCAATTGCGCGCAGCGGGATGAGCGAAGCAGCAGCCAGAACACTTCCCGACGCGCTTTGGGAAGGCCGCGAGGAGATCGAGGTCGTCACCTTCGATATCGCCGGAGAGGTCTTTGCACTCGAAGCGGCGGCCGTGCAGGAAATCCTCGACCTTCTGCCGGAAACCTCGGTCCCCGGCGCCAAGGCCTTCGTGGGCACCGTCATCAATTTTCGCGGCAAGGTCATTCCGCTGGCGGACATCCGGCTCGCCTTCGGCATGGAGGCGACGCAGCCCACCATCGACAGCCGGATCGTCGTCATCGAGCTCGAGATCGAAGGCGAGCCGACCCTCACCGGGATCCGGACCGACAAGGTTCACGAGGTCACGACCCTGGTGCGCAGCGCCGGTGAACCACCTCCAAGCGTCGGCATGCGCTGGCGACCCGATTTCATCGATTGCCTGGTCAAGCGGGGAAGCGACTTCATCATCCTTCCCAACCTCCAGGCCATCTTCTCTGCCAATCACGAGCACCGGAAGTCCGGCTCCAGCACCAATTAAGTCGAAGAGGCACTCCAATGCGCGCGACGATCAAATTCAAACTGGGAGCCGCCTTCGGCTTCGTCATCCTGATGCTGCTGGCAACGGCGGGCTATGGCATTTTGAGCCTGAGCCACCTCAACGATACGCTCGAGGCGGTGATCCAGGGTCCGGCCGAGCGGCTCAAACTCGCCCAGGAGCTCAGCAACGAGCACTTGCAGCAGGTCCGCCAGCAGAAGAACATCATGCTGGCGGAAAGCGCGCAGGAGATGCAGGAGAGCATCGCCAAGAGCGACGAGGCCCGCAAGGAGTTCGACACAAGCTTTACTGCCGTGACGGCCATCGCCACCGAACAGGGCAAAGTCCTCTGGAACAAGCTGGCAGGCTTCACGACTGAGTTCCGCAAGCAGGACGACCGGATTCGCGCATTGATGTTGGCCAATAACAGACCGATGGCCATGCAGATCGCCAGCAACGAGGTTCGTACCGCGACCAACGACATCGACGCCCTCCTCACCGAGGTCGTGACTCTCGAAACGTCACGACTCCGGGATGCCGATCTGCAGGCGGACGAGGATTACGTCCAGACCCGCCTGGTGATGATTGCGGTTGCCGCCACGGCGCTGCTGATTGCCATTGCCGCCGCCTTCTGGATCGCGATCAGCATCAACGCCGGCCTTCGCAAGGCCAGCCAGGCCGTCCAGAACGTGGCTGACGGAGACCTTACCCGCTTCGCCGACATCACCAGCCGCGACGAGATCGGCGACATGCTGGGCTACGTCAACACGATGATCGAACGGCTGCGCGGCGTCGTGTCCGACGCCCTTGCCGCCTCCGACAACGTCTCCTCCGGCAGCCAGGAGCTTTCCGCCAGCTCCGAAACCCTGTCGCAG
>TARA_R110002051_G_scaffold257868_1_pt1 | contig 36067 bp, 56 predicted proteins | sample TARA_R110002051 | Tara Oceans TARA_R110002051 (sample SAMEA4397023) | marine metagenome | biome: Polar Biome; feature: [MES] marine water layer (ENVO:01000295) within the mesopelagic zone...; material: water (ENVO:00002006), including particulate matter (ENVO:01000060) such... | reverse complement strand
TTCAATTACTCCATTGGCATCTGCCAACAACCCCATACGTGTGGCTGTTAGACTTTGGGCACCTAGTAAGGCAGAAGACGATATAGATTCCTCTAAAAATTGTACATCCACAAAATCCGTGGGATCGGTTGGCGTTCCACTACCGTTTATTTTGCCAATGGTAGTGTACCCCCCTGACATATCTGTGCCAGAGGCGGTTTGTCTTTCAAATTTAAAATCCCCGTTTATTTCACCAGAAGATTTGCCATATAACCACCTACGATCCGAAACCCCGTCCAATTGGCCCGTATAGCCATAAGAAGGGTTTAGATAGCCATTAAGAAATGTTTGTCTGCCCAGCCAATTATTTACATCTGCCAATCCTGCTTTTTCGGTATCCAATTCATTTATTGCATCTTGGGAATTTGTAGCGGCAATGCTTCCTGACGGAGTATTGTCTATTTCGGAAGCGGAATAGTCCAACATTGCCTTTACTTGCGGTATGGTACCATCTATTGGCGCTGCCAACGAACCAGTATTGTTTATTTTAAAAGTGTTGGCCGCCATGTTTGCCAACCTTGCATTTACAATAGTTGCATCGGCAATTTTGACTCCACTAATAGTGCCGTCTAATATCTTGTTGGCTGTTACTGCATTATCTGCTAACTTGGCGCTGGTAATTGCTCCATCAGCTATTTTATTTGCTACAATAGCATTATCTATAAGGTCGTCACCGAAAATTGAACCGTTTTGAATTTCATTACTTGTTATAGTTTCACTAGCTAAATCTGCCGCGAAAATCGAACCATCTAATATTTGAGTTCCGGTAATAGTTTCACTTGCTATATCTGTACTTATTATAGTGCCATTCGATATCTTAGCAGAAGTAACTGAATTGTCCGCCAATTTTGCATTGGTAATGGAGCCATCAGAAATAGTACCGCCGCCACCACCAAGAATAGGAGTTAAATCTACCGGATCACTATTCTCCAAAGAAAGAATATTGGTAAGGGTGTCCAATGTCATTTTTTGCCTGTCCGCAATAACTGTTTGTGACGTGGAGACAAAGGATATTAGAATTAATGCTATGGATAAAAATTGCTTTTTCATTTCTATGATTTATTTAAAATAGAATCCTCCTATTGATATTTGACCAGATCCGTTAGAATCTATTGCCGGTAATCCTGTTGTTCCTACTCCCGTAACCCCATTTTGAAATGCTTGCACATCTATGGTTGTCCCCGAAGGATAAACGCTAAATGAGGTATAGGAACCAGATATTAGACTTGGATCCAGGTATGTTAATATTAACCCCCCTGTACTTACCACTGTAAACGGCAACCCTCTTATTTCCAAAGAACCAGACGGTGACCCTGTAAAGTCTGCCCCCTGGATATTTATGTCTACAAAAACCATATCTTCTACAACCCTGTATTTGGCCGTTACAGAACTTGTAGTATATGCCGTTCCTGCATCATCTGTAAGTGTTGGTGTAAATGTTCCGCTAGAAAATACGGGTACAGATAGCAATGTCTGTACTTCCGCAACCGTTAAATCTTGAGGGTCCCCAGTGGTACCCAAACGGCCCTTTATTCTATTGGCCGGCATGTCCGCCAACTTGGCGTTGGTAACGGAATTGTCTGCCGGAGTGCCACCGCTTACCCCTGCAATGGCAGCATCTAAATGGGACTTGTTTACTACGTGCCTGGAATCTGTCAACGCCCCAGTAGGGCTAAAGAGATACCTAGAGGTAAAAGAGATTGGGCTACCGTCCAAAGAAGAACCAAAATACATTTCATTACTGGTAGCATCCGCGCTAATTCCCCAACCCTTGTTAGTGTTGTTGGCGGTGCCTACTCTAATTTCTGTGTCCGCTCCAAAGATGTTGGCATGCAGGTAATTGGCAGCCGTTATATTGTTGGAGTTCATATTAAAATTACCACTGGCCGAAACAGACCCGTTGTGCCGGAACATTTTGTTCAGTTCCGTTAATAGATCGGTTTGGTCCCCTATGGTTCCGGCTATGCTGCCCCATGTGGCTGCTCCCCCTGCCCCGGTTACCGTAAAGTTGGCGGTAAGGTCGGCCAAGCCGTTTCTTGTTGCTGTCAAAGTGTACACATCCCCTACCTTTACAAAGGCAAGGCCATCCACATAACCATCGGTGGCAGCTGCGCCATCTGTATCGTACCGTATTACTTCTGGTGGCAGTCCGGCCGCATCGTTGGCCGCTATGGTCCCTACGGAAAATTCGAGTGTCTTTACAGGGCTATTGGCGTGCAATCTGGGTATCCTGGTAGAATCTACCTTAAATTCCGTAACGTTAAGTTCCAATCCGTCCCCTGCGGTATAGGCAGCACCACCGGCCAATGCCAATTGTGTCTTAAGATCATCAAATGTTATTTCTACATGGTTTTTGTCCGCATCTACTACTACCAGTCTGCTACTTGCGCCCACGGTGGTTACCGTACTGCTCCCCAACACCTTAATGCCATGGTTAAAAACCTTGGCCTTTGGGTTTTGGGCGGCACACGATAAGAATGTGACAATGGCTAAAAATGTAAATATTGCTCTTTTCATGATCTTATATATCTGGGTAATTCTGTGGGTTAATAGAATCTGACGTATCATAACTGGCCTTGTCTTTAATTGCGCCTCCCTGGTACTTGGACCATCCGCCCAAAACATCATCGTCTACCTGGCCAAAAACCCAATCGTTAATTTCCTGTCCCTTTTGGCTTTTATTGTCCGGGTGCTTCATTATCATTTGTCCGTTGGCAAAAAATAAATTGGGGTCCGGGTTTCTGTTTTTCCTACCGTTCATTATTTTGCTTTTGGGGTTGTTTTTTTAGCTGGAGCATCCGTTTTTTTAGTGGTGGCAGATCCTTTTTTGTTGTTTTTCATTGCATAGGCTCCCAATGCAATAAGTCCCAATGCAATACCTCCTGCCTGTAATGGGTTTCTACTGATCCATGACCGCGTTTCTGGGGCCGGTTGTTGGTATTGTGGATTGGTGCCGTAGCCTATGGGCAACTGGGAACCTACATATGGCGGTGTAGTGGTGGTCATGGGCTTTACATTTCCAAAAATATCCCCAATGGCATCAAAAATACCTCCCAGATTAAAACCGCTTTTGGGCTTTGGTGCCGGTGTCCTAGGGGTTACTACAACCTCATTAAGTGCAAAGGCATCTTCCTTTAAAGTATATACCCGGTCCTGCATGTATCTGTCCAGCCTAAATATTTGGCTTTTGAAGCCTACAAAAGTAATTTCAAAGGATTCTCCCAATTCGCCATCAACGGTAAAGTATCCATTATAGTCCGTTATGGTGCCTCTCTTTGGAGTGCTGTTAATGGTAACTATGTTGGCCCCCATTAATGGTTGGCCGGTTTCGTCCATTACCCTTCCCCTATGTACTATCTTTGCCATGCCGTTGATCTTTATATGGTTTACTTCTTAAATAAATACACCCCTAGGCCTATGGCCCCTACCAATAGCCCTGCGGACATAATTGGGTTTTCCTTTACATAATCGCTAATACCCTTGGGCTGCGCCTGTGGGTATTGGTATTGGTTCTGATATTGCGCCTGGCCCTGTTGGGCATACATGCCATTTGCCCCCATGGTCTGTACGGGTGCCTGGTATTGCGCTGTAGGTTTGTTCTGAAATAGGGGTGCTGCAGTATTTACCACGCTGGTCAAAATACCCCCCAGATCGTTCCAAAAACCACCGCCACTTTTTACGGTGTTGGTTGGTGGTGGAATGTATCCAGGTGTGTTTGCCGTAGGCAATACATTTGGTACGTAAATAGGCTGGGTGGTGGTCTGTACCTTGGTAAGATCATTACTGCCCCCTGCCAATCCTAAATTATTTAGCTGATTGCACATTTTTCTTCTTTTTTAGTTTGGTGGCCACGAAAAAACCACCGATTATCATTAAAGGCAAAAGCCAGTTTATTCCGGCCTGTTGTACTCCTGTTTGGTATTGTACAGGTGTTTGTACAGGGTTTCCTGTAACGCCATCTATGACCGGTTCCTGTGTCTTTGGGAATCTACTTTCACCAGGTTGCAATACTTCTCCTGTATTACTCCTATTAATCTGTGTTTCTCTTGGCCTTACCGTGGCATTGGCTGCATCTGCAACTGCCTGTGCTGCCCGTTCCTCCGCGGTGCGTACTATTCTTCCTGACCTAGAGGCGGTTCCCCTGCTTGTTATGGCATACCCTGTTGTTTCCATAGTCTAAATTTTTACTGTTCTAGGCTCGGTGGCCTTTTTCTTTTTTACCATCATATAAATGGTTCCAGCGGCCAATAATGCCAACAACCAATTACCGGCCTTGCTGGTAGTGGCCGCAACCGGAATTGGGTTGCCGTTCTGATCTACTGGCTGTTGTGTTTCATCTGGCTCTATAGGCATTCCAGAGTTTCCTGATCCTGTGCTGGAAATTGGGTCCATTCCCGTAGCGGCCCCCGGAAAATCTGTAGGATTGGATGGAGGTTGATAAGGGTCCGTTGGATTGTTAGTGCCATTACCCGGTGTGGACGGATTAGTTGGATTGTTAGTGCCATTACCCGGTGTGGACGGATTAGTTGGGTTATTGGTGCCGTTACCAGGTGTGGACGGGTTAGACGGGTTGGACGGGTTGTTAGTACCGTTGCCCGGTGTAGTTGGGTTATTGGGGGTCTGGTTCCCAGGCGGTACTACCACAATCGGATTAGGATTTATATTGCTACGTGGTGGTGTAGTGCCCCCATTGTCTACCCTTACCGCTGGTGTCTGTACAGGGGCGTTAACGCGCGGTGCCGTGGTAGTGTTGCTACGTGGGGGAGTGCTGCCCCCGTTATCTACCCTTACCGCTGTTGTCTGTACCGGAGCATTGACACGGGAAGGGGATGAAGGGGTTACTGTATTTTCCGCGGTGGCTCCCCGTGGAATAATAGGATTGGTAACATTGTTGGATGTAACTACATTGCTCCTTACCGGTGTAACCGTTCTTACGGGTGCTGCAGCGTTGCCACTACAGGAACAATCATGGGTTGTATTGGAATACCTGCCCGTATAGTTGCTGGCTTCCAAATATGCTTCTAGTTCCTTGGTCTGCATCATAATATTCTAATTTTAAAGTACCCCTGGCATTAGCATTTTTAGCCTTGCCATTTCCTGTTCGTTCAACTCGGAATTAAGCCAATAGGACAAGGATTTTTTGGGAAATGGCCAAAATGCATCCCCAAAATCATCATATCTGGGCTGTCCAAAAGCTTCGCTTATCATGGCAAAATCCCTTGGTGTCTTTCCTGCCAACAATTGAAAAATCCTTTCTTCGTCTGTGCCGGTCAATATTACCATTGCCTGGTGCAACCCGGCCGCAATAATCTGCGCCTGATTTTTAGTGATGGTAGATCCGGACGGGACATTGTTTCCTTGATCTGGATTTAAATTACCACCACCAGCATTGGGATCATTGCCAAAATCAATGTCACCTACCTTAAAAGCTAATTTGGATACGGCATAAATACCCAATAAGGCCACAATGCCCACGCCCACATACATTGCGGTCTTGGGGTTGTTGGCTATTGACTTTCCTGTTTTGGAAAGTGCTGTTTTTGCTTTTGTTACTGCGGTGCTGCTTGCCATAGTTTTTTAGATAAATGCCTTTAGCATCTGGAACTTTATAGGATTTCCCAAATAGCTTTTGGCCTTTGGGCTTTCTAACAATTTTTTAAAATTGCTTAATTCCGTGTCACTTAAATTGTTTATAGCCTCCATGCATGCTTTCCTATTTTGGTCTGCCATGGGGCTGGTCTGTTTAACCGTTACTTGTGCCATACTCTTTATTGTTTAACATTATTAAATCGTTCATAAATGCAGGAACCGTTACCAATCTTACCAAGGTGAGTTCCAATACCGGCATCATTTCTTCTGTAACCCCAGTATCTCCCAAATACTCTATAAACTGCTTTTTAGAGGCGGACATATTGGAAGGTGCCGCCAAACCTACGGGCTGCGCCTGACCTCCTTTTTGGGACATGGCCTGTAACAGGGCTGGGGCCATTTCCAACATTTTTTGAACGCCTTCACCGTCCATAAACCCCTTCTTTTCCAGTTGGGCCATTTTTACGGCAATATCCTTTTCTTTTTCCGCGCTGGTAACCTTGCTATCCAAGTCCCTGTTCTTAATGACCAAGGTTTCGTTTTCTACCCTTAATTTGCTGATCTGGGACTTAAGGTCTTCCTTTGTTTCTGCCAATAGGTCCTTAAGCTCGTCTACCTTGTCCGCTTTTTTCTTAAGCTCCAACAATTCTGGAAAACCAAGGCCAGAAGCCATGGCGGCCGCTCCTAAATTGCCCATTCCGTGCATGGCCGCTGCCCCAAGACCGCTTGGGCTGGGTGGGTAGTAGCTATTTTGGGTAGGCTGTAATGGCGCAAAGGGAGAAGGTGCGGGATTTGGCGGAATGCCCTGCCGGGCAACGGGTTCCGGGTTACTGTCTATCATGTCTTTTACTGGTGCTGGAGTTGAATTGTTCATAGGGGTATGATTATTGCTTTTTAAAGTGGCCAATCTCTTGGATACATTGTATTGCGTATCCTTAAAATTCTGCTCCGATTTAGTGCCATTGCCCCCCACTCTTTTCCGAAAAAGGACGTGGATAACTTCCAGATCATTGGAAACCAACATATCATCGAACCAAGTTGCAACGCCATCGTAGTTCTGTAGGATGTCCTTTAGGAAGAACATGCTAGGAAACTCCTTGGCCTTGTCCGAAATAAACACCCCTTTTTTGAGGTCCTTAATACGGATGTACCGGGAGGAAGAACCCTTTAAGTAGGATTCCCAACTTTGTATTATTTGATCGAATGTTAGTTGATTTGTCATTTTTTAGGGATTACACGTTAATAGCGAAGCTTTTACACCCTCGCTCAATACTGCTCCGGACATAGGATTGGTGTAGGGACCCATGACCATACCATGGTTCAATACTACCTTGTTAATTCCCCCGGATTCATCCTTGAACTTTATATTGAAGTTTCCTTTTAGTACACAATTAGGAAACTCCACGTGGTAAGAATCCCCGGGCGCAACCTCTTGCGTATTTATAACCACGACCGTAGTCCCATCATTATAAAATGAAGGGTTCATGAACCCGTCTACAGGAAAACTGTTGTCCGTTTGGTTCAATATCCTGGTCACAAATCTTACTTCATATAAACTCATGGATGCTTAGTTTTGGATAATGAAGAATATTACTTGCAACTTTAGACCTCCTGCAATAGCATTGTCCGCGGCCAGCCTTACGGTGATGTCCCTGTTACAATCAAAGCTCATGGGGCGCAAGGAATCTATCCATCGGCCACCGTTGGTCTTTTCGTAGAAGCGGTAATCGCTGCCCTCTACCAGTTCGCTACCATTATCCAAAATGGACAGATCAACAAACTCGTCCGGTGCGGCACCGGTCTTTATAACCGCCATTCCTACACATGTACCGGCAGGAAGGTTTACTTTTTTTTCATCTAACTGGCCGGCTGCTGCGATCGTTAGATTTACTTTTTTGTGTCTATACTGTGGCATCTGCTTAAATTTTAACTGCATTAATGAAAAAAAGCCTTGCCTGGTTTAAGGCAAGGCTTTCCTATCTAATTCCAATAAATGGAGGGTTGTTATCGCTTCCTTGTGGTAAGGGCGTCAATGCTCACATAGATAAAAGGTGTGGTTCCTGCTCCTGCGGCTGCCGTAGCTACGCCTGCCGGAAATGCCAAGTTTATTTCCACATCTTCATCATCCACGAACAATCTTAAGCTGGAAAGATTAATGTGGTCTGCCCCGGCTTCGGTCTCATTGGCCTTGGCATAAAGACTTCTAACACTTTTTCTAAGGACCAGCCTACCTTTTTGTGTAATTACCAGATCGGCATTGGCCAATTCTTTGGGAATGGCAGTATTATAGTCTATGCCTCCTGGGCTGCCACCATCATTACCTAATCCGTAGCGTACTACGATCCTGTTCCAAATTGCGGCACGGTTTTGGTCCATTTTGCCATCACTGTCAAAAGAACATACACCGTCCAATTTTTTGGTATTTGCATCCAAAAGCTTCACTGTTCCACTAGCTGCGGAAATTTGCTTTTTGATATACAAATCCGTTGGGTCCAAGAAGAAATCATTATTAGTGATTGCTGTCTTTAAAGAGTTGCTCAATAGTCCCACTACTGACAACAAAAAGTTTACTGCGGTCACGTGACCTACTACGTTGTTCATCTTTTCTAATTTTTAGATGTTATTACTTGTGTTTCTGGTCTGGTAACACTAGCTATGAACCTCTAAAAGCTAAAAGACTATCCTACGCCCAATTGTGCCGAACGGTTAAAAGGGTAAGGGTTTCCCAATTGTTCCACTGGGGCTTCTTCTATGTAAGGAGTGTAACGGGCCTCATAGAAACTGTCCGGGCTGCTCAAGCCTACGGCCTTACTTAAAAAATCCTTTATTTTGGACGGTTCCCCACCGTTTACATAATTGCTAATGGTTGGCTGTACCATTTCTGTAATGGCTTCTCCGGCCTGTTGTATGGCGGCTCCTGCGAGTGCTCCGCGAGCCACATCCGATCCGGTGCCCGTTCCTGTTATTGATGCTGCCCCTACGGCCGCAACAACGGCCAAAGCCAATTTTCCAATTTTTCCTCCTGGGACGTAGACTGCCACACCCTTGGATAACATTGCCCCAGGAATAGCACTACCTACCATTACGGCCTGTGCGCTAATTTTTCTAGTTGATGGTGTTTTTACTTTCATGATTACTATTGATTAAATTAATTACTAACTGTTCTTGTACATATAGGCCCCACCTATTAGCGCGGCAATTATTAATGCTCCCGTTGTTCCAAATCCTGCTTGCTGTATGCCTCCGTTAAAAATTGAAGTGCCAGGATTGGATTTTGAATTTTGCTGATAAACTGCGGGGTTTATCTTTATTCTGTATTGTGGCACTTTTTGCACAACACTCTTTTTGGATGAATTTTCACCCCCAGGAGGATATTCATGGGTAATGGAATCCGCTACCTCCAAATAGTGCCCTGCTTTGCCAATGGCCAGTTTAAAGGCGGCCACTACTTCTTTTATGCACTCGTCCAAGACCTTTATCAAAACCTTTAGACCTTCTTCCGTGCACTTGCTTTTTTTGTCATTGGAATCTAGCCAATGCCTTTCCCCTATCTGAATGGAATAGGCAAACAACATGTAGTTGTTAATGGCCTGTTCCACTTCTGCTATGGTTCCGTTACTAAAGACCTGCAATGTGTCCAAGGCCGTGGCCTTCATATATTCTATCTGTATTTGGGAAACCGTCTTGGCTTTAGTAGGGGTCCATGTGGTTCCCCAGCATTTAAAACCGTCCTTGAACCATTGTCCCAATGTTTTTTCGTACAGATCGGCCGGTATAAGGGTCAAAATGGCACTAATACCATAAGTGTACGGTGCTGCTGCAGCACCTATGGTCTGTATGGTGGCCGATGTTGCCCCAGATTGACCAACCGCGGCCAATCTTTGGTCCCTACTTCCTGTAGATACCGCCATTCTGTTATTCTGTGCGGCTTGGTTTGCGTTGCCGGCTACTTGCACAAGTCCAGTTACAATGTTACCTCCTGTACTGCCCAGCCCTACCCTTTGATACCCTCCACCATAAGCCGCCCCTAAACTCCTGCTTGTTCTTCCGGTAACGGTTGAAGTCCTGGCACTTGTAACGGCCGTTGTGGCCCTTACGGGGGTGGTTGTTGTATTGGACCTTAATCTTGTAGTGGTATCCGGGGTTACCTCTCTGGTAACTGTTGATCCTGACGGTCTTGTGTTTGGTGTTTCTTGTACTGGCCTAATGTTTTCCAGTGCTCCGGGCGGCCTATTGTACGATGTGGTTACGTTCCTTCGCGTTGCGTTTACGGAAGATTGTAATTCGGGCCTTTCCCTTACAACTGTTGTAGTAGATGCTTTTGGAGTACACGTGCACCCTGCCAATCCGTGGATGGCCGGGCTTTGTAATCCGTAATGGGGCAAACTTACCTTGCTCATTAGCGTATCGCTTTTTTGTGTGAAACGTACTTCCTTGTTGTCATGTACCGTTGCATCTATTAGGTAATAATCCTCGGGATTATTTACTTTTAAACTCTTTTGATCCTTGGGAACTATTACGTAGACATGGGTCCATTTATCGGGGAGCATTCCGGGCTGTTTTACCCTTCGGAAATAGTGCTTTATACCCAGATTTATAAGGATAGTACTGGCAAAAATGGAATAGGATTTGCAATCTGCCCCCTGCTTCCTTGTTGCCCATGCACATGTAGGGCTTTTTAAATTCTGCCGCTTGCCATCCAGTTCGTACTGTATATGATTGTACAGAAATGCATAAATGCTATTGGCCGTATCCTGTAAATTTTTTCTTGAAAATTCCGATAAGGACAGTTCTTTGGTCTGTCCTGCATTTTTAATGGCCCAGGCCTTCATTTGCGATACGGTAAAAGCGGTATCGCTAGTGCCTAGGTACGTGGGGGTGCAACTGCTATTCTTAAAATAACGGTTGTAATTTTCACCGCCTTTCAGCGTTCTTTTCAATAATGTATTTACGTCTGCGTACTCCAAGGTTTCAATGATCTAATTTTTGGTTTGGAAGAAGTTCGGAGCAGCTTTAAAAACTGCCCCTGAACTAATATTACCAGTACCATTGAAGCAAATGTTAAGAAGAACAGTATTTAGGGTGTACCGTTTGTATGCGGAGCCGTTGGTTTATTTGTATTTTAGGACATTTTTAATACTTAGGGGTTAACTTTTTTAAATTGAAGGGTGTTTTTTTTGGATATTTGTAGTACCGGATAAATAACACCACTATGATATTAAAGATCGTTACCTACCGCACCAGTAAACAGAAATTATTGCGTAGACTTGCCCCTATGCGAAAAGAAGAATTTGGAAACCTTATTAACCCCATGATTGCCAAACATAGAAATATGCCCTTGGAAGATGCCAAGCAAAAACAGTTTTTGCAAAGCAATGAAGTTGTGGAGTTTTTGGAAAAAATTGGTGAGCCTTTGGAAGATTATGGCAAGCTGATCGTAATTGGCACCCACCAAATGGATAAGCAGAACCTACGCAGACAATTGCCTTCTATGAACCAGATAGAGTTTGCCAAGACCCTTAACCGAATAATATTTGAAAACAGGGAGCTTAGTTATAGGTCCTCTAGGCACAAGAGGTATCTAAGGCCCAAAGAAGTAATGGCCTTTTTAAAGGAAATTGGGGAGATATTGCCCCCATCTGCGGATACCAATATAAAAATGGATGCAGGATCTTAAAATTCTCCGGCAAGCATCCACTAAATAATAGATATTCCAGTATCCATAAAAAAAGCCCCAAGATTATGGGGCTTTTTTTGGGGGGAACTATAAAAATGTTATTGGGAAATTGTTTTTTGGAATACTATACCATAATCATGACCAGAATAGTTAAAGGCTATGGTAAGTACATTATTTTTTAGAGTGGCCTCCGCGCTATTGGTGGGGATGCTTAAACCGGCAAAAAAAGGAATTTCGGAAGTTATCCTATATCTATCCCCTTTTTTTTGCCAATCCAGATCGGCAATTGCAGAAACGGCACATTGGGTGTCCTGATCGTCCCCATAAAGAGTATAGGCACCGGTATTTAAAATGGTAAACTCCATGGTAAAAAGTTGTTGGCATATTTCCAGTTCCGGGCTTTCCCCGTCCATGGATGCTTCTACCAATCTAAATTGCCCTACAATGGGGTCTATGGCCGGTTCATCATCTTTACTACACCCAATTAAAAGGATGCTGGCCATAAAAAATAACAATGGTTTTTTCATGATCTTAATTTTTTGGTTACTGATAATCTGTGATTTGCATATACCGTGCCAAGATACTTATTTTTTTATCTTACCCCGTGCAGTGACCAGGTATTTCCTGTAAAAAAGCCAATGTATGCAATACAATCTATACTTTGTCCCACTTCTTTTTGGTAGTACAATTCTGGGCTGCATTTAACGGTTACTATATTGCCGCTGCTGGTTCTTACTTTTAATAAATATTTTTCCGGTTCTGTTTCCGAGGTTACCACTACCGCGCTATTTCCGCTACTTGTAACACCTACGCCCGTTCCCGTTCTGTGGCTTTTGGCTTCATAGTGTTTATCTACAATATTGCCGTAAAACGCTTCGGGTTTACTTGCTGCGCTATCTATTATAATAAAGGCTACGGCCAAAATTACGAATGCCATTATGCTGCTCATAATAGGCACTTCCTTGAACATTTCTTTTATCATTTTATGGGTGTTTTAAAATTGTTGTGCTGTAATAGGGTATCGATCCCGGTGAACAAATCAGCGAGAAAATATTTTACTAATCCAATGGCCTTTGTCTATCAACTATGGATTCTAATTTTTTTATTCTTTCTTCTAGCTGATGGATATGTTGATTCATTTTTGCTACTTTTTTTTTAGGTGTATAAATTCACTTATTTCTGCTTGCATATTTTTTTTTATTTCTCCCTACAATCCCTAATGGTGAGTTTTTCACCATAATATTGTTTCCATCTTTTTAATGCCTTTTCTATTACAAAATGACATGAAGGTTCTAAGGGTATATACCCGTCAATTGGCATCCAAAAAATAAATTTTACCCATAAGGTTAATTGTAGGCCGTTCCTTTTTTGTTTTACTGTTGCTAGATATTTCATATGATATGTTGTTGTAATACATTTGCTTTTATGAAAACTCTTTTTAAAACACCTAGTTTTTTAAGCAAACTAACTCCACAATCTTTTACTCCAAAACGTCCGTGAGAGCCGTTACATCTTTCTATTTTACTACCTATACAATCATCACACACCATTAGTTTGTAGGCTTCTTGGTATTTAGATGATATTTTTGGGTTAAATTCCCTGCTATCACCGATTTCAATCTTTACGTCTGTATATCTGTGCATATGTTTTTTACAAATATCACAGCTTAATTTTGTTTCTATCCCCATTGGTTTTAATTAAAGTTGTTATTCTTCTTGTGTCATTATTTGCTGGCCAATTTCCTTTTCCTTTTTTTTGTTTTTTTTGTATTGTTCTGCCCACTCTAACCATTCAATAATATATTTTAAGCTTCTTTCTCTTTTTTTAAAGACAGATGGGTAATTCCAACTTACTGTCTTCCATCCATACCATTTTTTACGCTGTAGGCATAAAACGTTATCCATGGCGGAAAAATTCCACTTTAATATGATCCTGGTTTTTTTGTCTAAATATTTTTTCATTTCCTTTTTTACGTTTTTTACTGATCTTCTTTATTTAAATGAAACTTGCAGACCACATCCAGTCTTTGGGTAAAAGTGGTTTTTTCAACGGGGAGGGTGCTTAAATGAAGGTCATAGAACGCATCGTTTATAAATCCTATAAAATCTTCATCCGACAACCCTTCTTCCATGTCGTCGTACATTTGCAATTCTTTAGCTATGGCAGTGCATCTGGTATGGGATTTCCAAACGTACATGCTGCCATCACAAATATTAGTCTGTTTGTTATAGACTTCCCCAGGAACAATATTTTGGTGGCAAAAATTACATTGGTGCTCTTTTCTGGCTTTCGGAGTGCTATTGTTCAGTGTTAACATGCTATTGATTTTTTTTGGTTAAACAATACCCGGAACCACTGGCAAGTCCGGTGCTTTCGCTACAAATTGGCATAATCATTACCACACCCTCTTGTCGTAACTTCTTAAGTAATATGGTAAGCAATTGAGGATTAATGTTGGTCTTTTTTGCTAGGGACCACTTAAATTTTACATACCTCGGTTCCAGTTTATCCAGTTCGTCCAAAATTTTATGTTCCTGTATCATTAACCAACCATCAAAACCTGTCTCGGTATTGTTGCCAGGAACATTGTACCAATAAAAAAAGAATGCCGTGGAAATTTCCTTTATATCCTGTAGTGTCATAGTATTTCTTTTCTTACAAAACCATAGGGCAAACAACCAAACCGTATATCATCATCTGATTCTCCGGGAACAAATTTTTCCTTTTCTCCAAAGATATTTACCATCTCAAAACCTTGTGGCAGGTGGTTATACCATTCGCCCGGAAATAAATAATGATACTCCCCTTTCTTTAAGTATGTCCTATCTTCCTTTTCTTTATAGGAGGTCCATATTGCACAACCCATTTTAATAAGGTTTTCTTTGGATGCTGTAGACATTACCGCTTCCAATTCCTTTTGATCCTGGGGAATAAAATCTATTTCCAAATCATAATCCCTATGGTGCTGGGACCCGGTTATTTCTATTACATCCCCCTTTTTTAATCCTAAAGCGGCCACCAGTTCATTAAAATTTTCTACTATTTTCATTACATGTTGTTTTTTTGGTTCAACTTCTGTACATAGTCCAGTAAGTCCTGAAACTTGGAAGGGTCCGTTTCCTGCAATATCTTATTTAAGAGCTTGCAACTATTGGTGTGTACGGTGAGATTTTTTAAAGCATTTATATCTGCCCTAATGCCCGGATTACTTTCTTGCCACTCCCTTATCCTTTTTATGCCATTATGGGCCGTGGCGTGGTTCTTTTTAATGGTGTCCCCCATTTCTTCCAAGGTGCCTAAATGGAATACATTGCACATGTAACAAAACATATGCCTTGCGTAAATAGACCGGTCCTTTCTACAACCATTGGTCATTTTCTCTAAAGGGATGTCCAGGTACTTCTGTACCCGGATCATCATACGGTGTATTTCTTGGTTCTCTTTCATAGTCCGTAGGCTGTGGCCAGCATCTTTATTTTTCCGGTATTTACAAAAGCCATTCTTTTGGGGTCCGCTACTTCCAAAATAGCTTCTTCTTCATCTACCATTCCCAATACTGTGGCCAATATTTTGCCATTGAAACCGGTAGTAAATTCTTCGCCTACCAAAGTGGCATTGCATACTTCCCTACCCTTTAATTCCAAAAATTTATCATCGCAATTAATTACTACTTCCTTTTTGGTGAAATCTAATTTTAAAGGGGAAAAACTTAACGCGGACAATTGCATTAGGGCGTTTATGGCCCTAATAAAATTTTCTTTATTTACGGTAATACGGTGGTTTATTTCCTTGCCTTCCAATAATTTATCCACGTCTGGTGGGGACTGTTCCGGTTGTATTATGGTAATGGTGGTGGTTTCTGTGGAAAACCTAACATTGCTGTCCGTGTGGTCCATAACCATAGTTTCTTCCTCTATGGGCTGGGTAGCCAAAAAGGAAGCGGCACGGTTAGACAACAATACCTTAAAATCTTGTGGGCACTCCATTACACTTTCCGAAAAGGCCATAAAGGCGGTCATTGCCTTTACCTTAAGATTATTGTTAAATGACTGTAACACTACATTTCTAATGCCCATAAAATCATCCGTAGGGTCTGTAAATTTCACCGCCCTTTTTAGGGAAGAACATAGATCGTCCGTGTCCATGTTTATTGGATTCTTCCAATCTATATTTTGGGTCTTTGGAAAGGCTGTAAAATCTGAAACAGGAAGCACATACCTAGATTCTCCACAGACCAATTTTACGTATTTATCCGAAAATTCCAGTTCTACCGGAGCGCTTGGAAAACTTTTTAGAATACCGGTGATCTGGTTGTAATCTATACAACAATCCACTTGCCTTTCCACGGTGGCGGCTACCTTGGTGGTGGCGCGTATTTCGTTATCGGAGGCCGTTAATATAATTTCATTATTGGAGGCGTGGACCAAAATGCAATCCAAAATAGGAAGGGTGTTGCTACTTTTTATACACCCCCCAACTTTTTGGGCAGCCTTTAATAAGTTTTTACTATTTATGGTGATGTTCATTTTTATGTGGTGGTTTTAAATTAATAAGATGTTGGTAACATGGGGGTCTTGTTGGCCAAGGCCTCCAATTCCGCAACATCTATGTAACTTATGTTGTCCACAATGGCCTGTAGAGCTGCCACCATTCTAATATTGCGGAGTTCCTGGGGGATAAATTCCTCTATAGAATTTTTTTCCAGTTCCTCTATGGTCTGTTCGGCATCTTCCAATCTGGATTCTACTTCTTCAAACTGTTCTATGTCCTCCATGACATCGTTTAAAATATCTACAATAGCTTTTTTGGAATTGGACATTTTTTTGTGTACTTCTTTGCTTAATGTGCTCATAATAATGGTATTTATCTGGTTAATAATTAATTGTGATTGTTATAAAGTCTGTTTAGTGATCTGTTCCTTTATCCAATAAATCCTACTCTTGGCATAGGGATGGTCCTTGTATCCAAATTGATGCAGGGCATCTATTAATACCAATGCGGTATGGACCTTTAACTTTATGGAGTACTTTTTTTTAGGGTCCAGTTCCGAGTAAATGCCCTTTTCGTCTGTAAGGTGTTTTTTTTGCACCAAAAAAATGCATTCCTGCAATATGCTAAAATCTTTTAAGGTGCTGGGCTGCTTAAGAGTGTTGTACAATAATGCCTTTTCTTCTGCCAAACCTTTTGCGGCATGGTAGATAATATGGAAGTCTATGTGCTTAAGTTCCTTTAGTTTAACCTCCTGTATCATGGCCTTTCTTTTAAGAGGGGTTCGTTTCCGTTGCGCTCATAGAAATAGATAACATTGCTCCCTTGGTATTCCAGGGAGTTACGGAACCTAAGCAACATGTTCTTGAATATTTTTTGAGGGGAAAAATGATCTTCCTTAATAAAGGACCATATTACGGGGTTGTTGGCCTTTCCTGAAGCATCTGTTTTTTTAAGGTGGCCGGATCTGTTGTTCAACAAAAAGACCATTTTGTAACGACTGCAATTAATACAGGCTTTGGTGCCCTTTTTTAGGGCGCAAGTGCATTTATGTTTAGACATGGTAATATGGTATTTATCTGGTACTTATTTTTACCACCCCGAAAAAAGCGGGGCGGTATGGTGCAACCAATTTACAAATTATTTGGCATTATTCTTCTTTTCTTCCAGTGATTTTCTTAATAAATTTTGTTGGTTGCTAAAGTTTTGAAAGCGTTTTTGGGCCTCTGGCTTATTCTTGCCTTCAAAAAATATAACCCCTTCATAAACAAACTCATAGGCGTTTAATTTTTTCTTGGCCATTTGGCGCAAGAAGTCTTTTGCATTGGCCTTTTCCAACTCTTTTTTGTAGATTAAATTAATGATGTTGCGTGCCAATTCGGCAATAATGATTACTAGGGCTATTATTAATACCCATAGCCAAGGGTTGTTAAGGTTCCAGATCATTTTTTTTAATTGTGTTTAAGGTTAATAATTATTGTGGTGGTTTTTTTGGTTGCACTATTGCTAACAGTTGCTATATTTAACCCTACGGGTCGCTACCGCTTAAACATAGCTTGGTGTTAGCAATAATCAAAAGCCATTAATGCACTTTCCCGGATAAGAAGGCATATACTACGGATAGGCATGCCAACAATAACAGTGCTGCCAAAAGGGTTATCCAAAGGATCAACAATATTCTATAGGTGTAATTTTTCATGTGTTCTATGTTTTAAAGGTGAATTAAGCGGTTTGCAATAGGTGGTGGTTTTTTTGGTATTTATTGCGGTGCATTTGGCGCAATGTTTCCATTAACTGGGCTTGGGTCCTTATAAAACCCATGTCTATGGAGAAGGCTAATTTCTTTTCCGTCTCTGCCAATTCTTTTAACTGCTCTGGACTGGCGCTTTGCCTAAGTTCTTTACCGCGTTTATTGAAGATTAGCCATTGCAACCCTATGGCTACTTCTTTATAATCCTTGTTTGGTAATCTGGACACTGCCGCAGAAAGAATATTGTAATTGTCCCCGGCACTATGGCGAAAGGTTATTAACTGGTCGTGCACAAATTTTATGACCTTAAGTTTAAAGCTGGGATTTATCCACATGGCAAAATCTATAAAGAGGTAGGGATGCATCCAGGTGCCCCCATATTTGCCCCTAGATTTTAAGTAAACGGCATTTTTGGTATGTAGTTCTTCATCCACGATCATGGTTTCTACAAACTCATTGGTGCTGTTAAGTCTTAGAAAATCTGCCACATTCTTAATATGGGATTTCCCATGTTTGGATTGTTCTACTTTGTTCCATTGCCGGAGTAGATCGGTGGCATTGAACATGGCATCCGAAGTGCGCTGTTTTACTTCAAAATTGCCCATTTTACGGGTCATTACTACTGTTGTTTTCATAGTGGTGGTGTTTATCTGGTTAAAAAATTAATTTTCCTTTACTACATACTCCATTTGGTCATTTGCAATATCATAGCATTTCCAAGTAATTATCCAAAAACGGTGCAACATGTCTATATGGTCACCTATGTTCAATAGTATTTCCTTGTCAAAAATCTTAAAACAATCTTCGCTCTTGGTGTCCAACTTAAATCCATTATGTTGAAACCTTCGTTCATAGATTTCTTCTGGTGTTTCATCCGTATAAGGGCTATTAAATACCTCTAGATATACATTTATTTTGGTGGTCATGATGGTGGTGTTTATCTGGTTTTATTAATCTTCTAACTGGCCGCTTTACTGGTATTCCATTTCCAAGAACGGCCATCCGGACCGGTCCCCCGTGCGCTGGGTCTCTTGGTTGAACAAATCCTTAATGTCCTGATCTTGAAACATAGCTACATGGATTTGTTGTTCTTAAAATTTTCTATATGCTTATGGAAGTCCAATTGCACTTCTTTGGGCATGTTGTCCCTAACGTACTGGAACAAAGTTTGATCGCTTATCTTCTTGTGAAACCAACGGGCTATTTGCCTGTTGAGCTTGCGCAGATTATTGCTGTATTCTTTGCTGTTTTCTGCCGAACGATGCTGGGACTTAATAAGTTTGTTTTCCGCTTCCAATTTTTTAACGGAGTTTTTGGCCACTTCGTTAAAATGGTACCCAAAAGTGCCGGGCGTATTGTTTTTTGGGTTTAAATAGATACCTGGGGCAGGGGCTATAAACTTGGTCCTACGAATTATGGGCAGGGCACCAAAGGATTTGTCCGTTAAGGCAAAAAGAATGCATCTGTAGCGGTAAAGACATTTATCCTTGTGCAAAGTTTCGCCATTTTTGTTCATCATTTCATTGCTCAACATCCACATTTTTACAGAATTGTACCATACTCCCGGAAAAACGGACTTAAAATGTGGGTGCTTCAGATAAATTTGGGAGAATTGTTTAAAAAGGTCCTGAATTAATAGTTCCCTGAATGCCGATCTGGATAAGGTGCCGGTCTTGGATTCATAATTTAGCCGATCTAAAGGCAAGGGTTTGCACTTTTCATGTATATTTTGCGCCAATTCTTGTGAAAATTGGTCCAAGGGGACTATTTTTTGTTCCAAAAACTCTGAATTGGAGCATCTGCCACCTGTATTTTCTAGGGTGTCTGCAGGCACCCCTATTTTTGCGGCCCGGTTTGCCAATTCAGGATTTTTCATCTTGCCGCTTGGTGCTCTAGTAGAATCTTCCGCAGGAAGTGCATTATTCAAAGCCATTTCGGCTTTGTCCTTATCATGGGATGTGAAGTTATGAACATCCCTCTTTACTTTTGGTTTATTAATTGATCTAGTAGGTAAGACTGTATCCCTAAAAACTTCGGGCTGTGTTATTTTAAGTAACTGATTATCAGCACAAACTATTTTTTGGTCATAATCATCAAAAACAACCAAAATTTGAGGATTTATATGGTGTAAAGTTCCCCTTTCGCTACCCCTGTACTGGCTGTTTAAAAGTATGCCGGCCTCCATTAATCGTTTCTTATGGTTTAAAATGGTGTCCGGGCAATAATCCAGCATATACAGATCAAACTCGCCCTTGGTGTTCTCCAAATGCTTGGTATTCACTTCTATCTTAAACACTTCCCTTACATAACATAAACCGGAAGATTCCCTATGGCGTTTCATCTGCATTAACTGGTGGCCATATTCCCATAACAGGGTAGAAAATACTTTCTCTGTAGATTGTTTTATGGTCTGTATCTTCTTTTGGGGAATAATAGGATTGCCAAAAGTATTATTGTACTCCAGCACCTTTATATTGTAGTCCCATGTGTTTAAATGGCCGTGGTTGGCCAAAAAATGCGCTTGGATGCGCTGGGCGTTTTTAGGTTTTTCCTGCTGTAGGTAAAAATCTACGGTATTGTTGTACTTCTTAATTTTAAGGTTGTTGGATCTAGCTTTGCTATTGTAGGCCTTAACATAGAGATTATAGGCCGCAAAGGTCAATCTTTTTGTTTCCGGGGTAAGAATGGGATAAGTTGCGCTAAGGGGATATTCCTTGTCCCCTTCCCTGTTAATGTGTACCTGGTCAAAACTCCTGGGTTTTCCGGGCAGCTTTCCTATTAACTGATCTACGGATTGTGGTGTTTTACTTCTTCTGGCTAAACTCATAAAATACTACTGTTTTTATAGGGATGTAAAACGGGATGCTAATAAATTACTTTTCGGTGCTGGTTGTTGTAGTTGTAAACCCTTTCTATGTTGTAGACATAATCCATGGGATTGGCCTGTTTTTCCACACCCATTGGCCATTTTTTAATTTTGTCCCTAAGCACATCAAAATCGCAAAGGCCTTTTTTCTGAATGCGGTTAACGGCCTCTATTAGATTGCGGTCATTGTAAAATACATACCTATCAAAAAGGGAATGGGAAAGGGTCATTAAAGCGGTGGCTTTTTCCAAATGGTTGATCTGGAACTGTCCGTTCTTGAATTTTTCTGTCCGTTCCGAACGGTGCATAATACTGTAATCTTGTAAAAACCCCATGGCCGTGGAAATATTTACCCTGAACTGGGTCATAAACTCCTTTAAGGTGATGTAGTCCTGAATGCCCAATTTTATATAACAGTTAAGGAAATCGCCTATCTTCCATTTCTCGGAGCGGCTATTTAGCTTTGCTATGTCCTTTAGGTCTATCTCTTGACAGACTACATAATGGACCGGGGATTTTATTTCTTTGGATACCTGGAACCTATGTTGGCCATCAACAATATGCATGGCATCCCCTTTTTTATAAACTATAATGGGGCAATATGGGAGAAGGTTAAGGCCTTGGTCAATGTCCGCAACTATGTTGTTTATTTTGGCCTGTGAAAGGTTCCTATTGCCGTTTATGGTAGAAAACAGGGAGTAATCTTTTGTCTGTAATATTTCCATTTTATTTTCTAGGTTTAACTGGCGTTTCTATTGCTATTAAGGTTTCGTTTTTCAAAAGTGGAGCACTCCTGTTGAGCGCGTTCCTTAATAATTGTTTTATATTGGGTTCGCATATAACCACGGTCACCAGGTTTCTTGTAATAGTTTCCTGATCCCCGTTAAAAAGACCGGAACAATAAAACCCTTGTTTGTCCTTTCCATAAACACAAAACAGAGGGGTGCCGTATTCATTGGCCTTTTCCTTAAGCTCGTGGGCCAGCCGGTCCAATTCCTTTAGTTGATCTTCTTTCATTAGTTTGGGATTTGGATGTGGATAGGTTGATTCTCCATGTGGGCGGGGAACTTTACATTTTTAACCCCATGGAACAATCTTTTAAATCGCTGCATTACTACAAGGTTTGGCTTCTCCCCTTCCCTTAGCCATATCTTAAGTTCTATGGCCTTGCCTACGTGGCGGGCCTCAAAGGATTCTATTAGCCTATCTTTTCCCAGTTTAAGGAAAAGATCGTGGTGTTTCTCTGGAAAGTCGAATAAGTGCGGCACCCTTGGTCCGTTGGGATCGTTGGTGCATCTTCTTGCCTGTTCAAAAATGGTGGTGGTATTCATCTGGTAACTGTTTTGGAATTATAAAAATTAGAAATGATCTGCATAAATTCTTCGGCATCCGGATCCGTGTCGGTAGCATCGGTTATTTCCCGGATTATTTCGTACTTATCCCCTATCATGGTAAAGACACTCCTTTTTTCCTGCTTGTTGTGCATAATGACCACCATAGGGCTGTTGGACTTCCTGGATGCATTGGCCAAATCCTTTAATTGTTGTTTTATGGGGCGGTTTAATCGCCTAGTGTATAGGAAGTAGGCTATAAGGCAATAGACCAGAAGTATTATTGCACTTACAAGGGTGTCTGTGGAGATAAGTAAATTCATGCCTCTGCCCCATTTTGTATTGCCCCTTTTTTTGATAGATCAGAAACCAATGGGCATGTACGGGTGTTTCTAACCCTTAACAACCCCTTTAGATGATTGGTCAATAACCTAAAGGTGGCCGAAGCCTCTGGATAATCTGCCCTCATATCCTCTAATTGGGCAATGTGTGCTGAAATTCTTTCTTTTTGGTCTGGCATAACGTTTCTGTTTTAAATTAAAAACCGCCCAATTAGCTACGTGGCCGTGTTGGGCGGTTAAAGCATGCTGCATCAGCTTGCCACTTGGTGTTTTACTATAGATTCCCCGTTAAGGTCTTGCCATACCTTAAGAACACTACTTAGTTCGTATTCTAAATTGCGGCAATTGTTTTTTCTCTTAAAAACAAATTTCTGCTTGTTGTCCCGGACCCAGCGCACAGACCTCCCTACCATTAGTGCCGCTTTTTCGGTACTAACGTAAAGCTGTGCTTTTCGTATCTGGATCAATGCTTCCATTTGTTTTTTTACTATATTTACACCGCAAGGGGCTGTGGTGGCCCTAAGCATAAATTCTGCCTTTGCCCATTCTGGGCTTGTGGTGGTATTTATCTGGTGAAGCGGGGGTGGTACCCCGCTTCTTTTTTTTTACTTTACTTGGTAATGGCGGTACTTATCTGGTGAACCGGGTGCTTTTCTTTCGTTTCTGAACAAAATTTAAAATCATTCATTTCTTTAAAAACCTCTAAATGCTTTTTATTGAACTCGAATTTTTGCCGAATAAAGGAATCGATGCTTATATTGAAATAATCGCAAATCGTAATTATTTTTTCTGTAGGAATGACTACCCTGCCGGTACACCAACTACTTACGGAACCTCCTTTTGATCCGCATATTAATCCGAACTCTGTTTGGTCAATCTTCAATATGCGCATTAGAAATCTAATATTGTGACCTATGTTATCTAACCGTTCAGCCAATAAATCGTTATTTAAGTCCATTATATTTCGTAGATTTATTTTTAAATTCTAATCTTACTTATTGCTTTTCTATTCTTATTATGACAAATATAGTCAATAAAGTAATATGTAAGCCTAGAATTTTACTAAAATTTAGAATTTTAAGTAATGACTAACAATTTAAAAGAAAATATAGCCTTAATACTTTCATATAATAACCTAAGTCAATCAGATTTAGCGAAAATAATAGGCGTTACTCAAAAAGTAGTCAGTAATTGGGTAACTGGCGTTTCTAATATACCACTAGATAAACTCCTTATTCTTGCGGAAAAATTCAACTATAGCTTAGATGCGATGGTTTATGAACATATTGGCTATAATAGTCAACAATTGGACCAATTTGTAAAGGAAAACCATCCAGAGCTATACCACAATGAAAAGAAGCAAAGCATTTCCGGCGGCAATATTGAGTTAGATCACCTAAAGGAACTCATGAAAGCCAAGGATGATACAATAGCCTCCTTAAAAATGACCAATGAATTATTAAAGAATCAATTAGACGACCTAAAAAGAGAAATTCCAAAACGACTTCCCAGGGATAATGGGTCCAACAACAAGGCCTCTTAGTGTCCGTTATGTGTATTGGGTGGTGTATAAAAATATAAACCGTTTAACCAATTAATAGTAAAGACCATTATGAAAAAACTATTAGTACTGTTTCTGTTGATCCTTGCGCTAGGATGCAGCAAAGATGATGAACCTGGGCTAGACCCAATTATCGGAAATTTCCGAATAGTAGAGGCAAGCATGAATGGCGAAAAAATGGAGTTGGAATATTGTCAAGATCTTTTTACCATGGATTTTTTCTTATTCAACATGGGAACCTATACTTTGTACGGAGATTCTATTGGCGGTAATTGTGAAGCTAATACAATAGCGGATTTGTATTGGGAAAGAAATGGAAAAAATTATACCATTACTTCTGATATCCCCTTCTTTGATGGCACAATTGTCCCTACTAATTCTGCACCGGCAACATTAAAGAACAATGTGCTTACCATAACTATTAATTATGGTGGACTAGACCTTAAAATGGTATACCGAAAACTCAATCCGAAACCGGGCAATTAGCTGTTTTTTGGAATAATTATCCTACTACGAAATTATCGATAAATGGGCTTGGTCCTGAACGGATTTAGGAAAGTCGTTGGTATAAATGCTGGTAGTGGTCTTTCTCTTGTGTCCCACAATTTGTGCGGTTATTCGCTCGTCTACCAATAATTGCTGTGCCCGGTCAATAAAGGTGTACCTTGCACTTTTAGGCCTTAGCTCTACAGATAGTTCCAATTTCTTGCAGACTACCCTAAAACGCCTATTAAAATTCTTCAGGAATCCTGAATAATCCTTGGCCATAAATATTGGCACCAAAAAAGGTTTGCAGTCATATAGCTTTAGAATTTCCCATGCCTGGGGCGGTATTATGTTGCTACATGCTGTTTTGGATCTACCTTTGTTCCGGTTGAATATTATCCTTTCTCCCACCACATTTTTATCATAGCGTAATTTTGCCAAGGCCTCCGGGTCTATGCCGCCCAGGTAGAACATTAACAGCCAATAATTCCTATAATGGTTTTCCCCGGAAAACTGGCCTTTACTGCTTAAGGATGCGTTTTTCAATATTTCAATATCGTTGGTGGTGGCCACTCTATTTATTTTTTCCGGCAACTCTATTTTCTTTTTGGCAAAGGGGTTTTCTTCTGTAGATAATTTGTACCACATAGATCGCAATGAACGAATATAAGAATCTACCCCGCCCGGTGAATTTCCTTTCCCTAGCATAGCGGCAATATAATTTTCTACCATGCCGTGGCTGATCTCCAAAAATGTGGCACCCGTATAGTATTCATTAAAACTTCTAATAGCACTTAGCTTTGTTCCTTTATAATCCTCTGGAAAATTGGCCAAAGCTGCATCATAGAATACAGTGTAGTCTGTTTTAAAAAGCGAAGATTTTATTTCCTCTAAAGGCACCTTTCTTCTTGATGCATCCATAAGTATATTGGAAATCCTTAACTTTATCTCGGAAAGATAGTCCGAAAGTACATAATATTCCGGATGCTTAGGATTGGGCATGGACAACCTTTCATTCCACTGGTTTGGCTTGGCAAAATGACCGGTGCGCCATTTTTTTTGCTGATAGTTGTCCGTTACACATATAATTATTGGAAAGCCATTAGCCGTTAACCCTGACTTTCTCCCATCCAATTGCACGTGTATTTTCATAATGCCTAAATAATGCCTAAATAATTGCCTAATATTACTTAAAATTAGGCAATCTGCAAAATTTAACCCCCTAACCGAAACCTCCTAAAACGACGAAACCCCCGTATTTACGGAGGTTTCGTGTTGTGGGCCCTACTGGGTTCGAACCAGTGACCCCCTGCTTGTAAGGCATTTATATAAATCAATGTAATTATCTGTTTTTCACTATGTTACAATAAAATAAAAATTACAAATGCCTAAATAATGCCTAAACCGGGCATTGTTTCATTTTCAAGAGATATTTTTATTTATATTTGCTATACCATGATATCGCACCCGTAAAAGTACGGTATCTAAAATTAATACCAGATAAATACCGTTACCGTTATGCCATTTAAAATACCTGGCTTGGATACCTACTTTGGAGGCAAAGGGGGTTCCGGCACTTACCAACAAATTATAAATATTATTCCTCCCCACAAACATTTACTTATTCCGTTTGCCGGAAACTGTGGAGTTACCAGAAATATTAAGCCTTGTCAGCGTACCTATGTCAATGATCTTGATGCTGTTGTTGTTGATGCATGGCTAAACTCGGAGGCTGTAAAACAGGGCTGTATTTCTGTCAATAAAAAGGATGCTTTTGAGTTTATTGAAATTGTTTTCCACTCCTTTAATTCATATGATTCCGTAAATTATTGGGACCCTCCTTATCCTAAAGACACCCGAAAAAGCAATCATAAATACAAATATGAGCTCTCGGACCAACAACATTTAAATCTTTTGGATTTGGCCAAAAAAAACAAGCAACATAAAATTTTAATCTCCACCTACGATAACCTCATGTACCAACATGAACTTAAGGGCTGGAACAATATTCAGTTTACATCCCAAACACGCAAAGGGGTGGCCGTGGAAACTGTTTATTTTAATTACGATATGCCTACGGAACTACACGATTATAGTTACCTAGGAAATGATTATAAGGAACGGGAGCAATATAAACTTAAGCGCTCAAGATTGATCGACAAGTTTAACAGAATGACCCCATTGGAGCGGAACTACTATATGGAGGCTTTAAGTAACATAAATTTTTAGGATCATGAAACATATTATTGGGTTTGCTATTAATGATAATTCCTATTTCTCTGTGGATTGGGTTAGCGGAATTAAACCAACTTTTCGAGCGATTTACACTAACAGAACGGACTGGATTGTGGTTTTTGGCAAGTTAATGATTGCGGTTAATACTGTTCCGTTCTAAAATACGGGTGCCGCCTGGCGGCATCCTTTAAATAATTGATGCTCGAGTACCGCTAAAAAAATAGATGTTTCCGGAAACATCATTGATAATACGGGTGCTTTCCGGAAAGTGCCCTTAAACTTAAGTTATGAACGAAAAAGAAGTTAAAGCGTATTTGGAACAACGGGGGCTGTCTTGGAGTTATTTTTTAAGATGGATACAAAACCAAGCCATAACCTCGGATGAAAATGGAAACGCCATTTTTCTTACCGGTGATGTTAAGAACTATGTAAAGGAAAAGTACGATGATCTTAGTTTTTCCGGTATCGTAAACCTTACGCAAGAACAGGATTCTCAATCAAAGGTACTGAACACCATTGTTGATTTTTATCTTGAAGCTGATTCTAAAATTAATCGGCTAGAAAAAGAACTTGAAAATTTAGTGTTCGAAAGGAACAGGCTTCACAATGGAGTAGGCCATTTGTTTAAGATAATGAAGCTAGGTGCTGCCACTTCATATTTACGGGACAATGAAATGGTTTATATTGATTCCAATGGAATTGAAGTAAGAAAAATTCTAAGACTTGATAGAAAATGAAACACTACCTAAAAACATGGCCGCAATTCTACAAAGAAGTAAAGGCCGGAAACAAAACTTTTGAGCTGCGCAAAAACGATAGGGATTATAAAGTGGGGGATGTTTTGGTACTACAGGAATACAACCCAAATAATACTTGTTCTGCCGGTCTTATTTTTGGTTTCATTGCAAGTCTAGGGCAGTTTACAGATAATGGATACACGGGTGATGAAATTGAAAAAACAGTAAATTATATCCTTAAAGGACCTTGTTTTGGGTTGGAAGAAAATTATGTAATAATGGGGCTTAAGTAAAAAAAAGCGACACCCTAAAGTGCCGCTTTCCCCAAACTAACCAAACCAAACAATACTTATATCATTTCAACCGGATCACCGCTAATAACTTGCTGTGAATCTATATTTTCTACGGCTATATTTTTATTAAAAATATTATACTTTAAACCCGGTTCACTTTCATACCGGTTTTTGTCCCAGTAAGCATAATTGTTTTCATAACTTTCTGGGTCCTTGTGAATCTTCATGATCTGGTCACCGTCAAATTGTGAAGAAGCACCACCCCTCATTGTTCCAGATGTGGTCCTTTGGTAAATAATGTAAAACCATTTTCCGTCATATCGTTTACGTAGATCATTGTCCATGTCCACATTCTTATCATTCTTAACCAATTTTCCCCAACTGTCCACAAAAATTATATCATAATTAGGAACAAGACCATGAAAGTCCTTTATGCCGTTAGGAAGTTCCCCTACAACATCTACTTTATCATGTAAGTTTGCAGACAAATACTCATCCCTTTTCTTCTTGAACAATGTGCTGTCCGGGTGCTCCTCCAAAGACACAAACAAAACCTTATACCCCAATGAAACATAATTGTCAATTAACTGAAAAAACAGCCTGGTTTTCATGGCTCCCTGTGGAGCATCTAAGGTGGTGACCACGCTTTCATATGGTTTTACTTCTACTTGCCCCATAAAACGCCCCAAATCACCGGCTGACTTATAATAAGCATCCGATCCATTGCCTAGTTGGCTCATAGACTTTACCAATCCACTTTTTTTATTGGTGCTGGCCGATACCTTTGGTTTTACGGATGTAGGATCTACAATTTGCGGACTGTTTACCGGAATATCCAGAACAGTACCAGCGGCATCCCTGTTATCCGCTGGCTGTCCTGGTGATTGGAGGTGGGGGTATGGCTCCCCACTATCCAAAACTATTGGGTTACCTAACCCCATGGCGGATTTTCTGTCCTTTGCCGATACGCCTTTTTTGTGCAACATTAAATCCCAAATATGTCTCCCCAGATCATGGTAATTTACATCTTCCAAACTGCTATGCAGTTTTTCCAATTTAGATAATGGCCAATTTTCATCTATGGTCATGGCCAACTCTACGGCTCCGTGATAATCAAAATTGGTGCTCCACATTTGTCCAAGTCTATATTTGCTTTTGGATCTTTTAAACCCCTGCATGTCCGATAATGCCAATTTGGCCAACCTGTGTATGGTGTTTATTATCTTTTCTGTTTCGGTTTCCTTAGTTGCTTTTTTTGTTTTTTTTACGGCTGCAGCACCTTTCTTTTTAGGCTTCTCTACTTTTTTTATCTCCCCGCCTTTAGCAAAGAAATACCCAGGCTTTAAACGTCCGCAATTGTCCAAGGCTATCTTAGCTACTCCTACATGTTTGGCCGCTGAAAGTCCAATTTCCATTTCGGCAATATTATATACCTTGCCCCTTGGCGCTCCCAATCCTTTTACATTTGGCGGCTGGGTACTTTCTACTTCCTTAAAGAATTTCTTTATAAGAGGAACCACCTTGGCATAAAAAACAGCCTCGGGAACATGGTTTTCTGCATCTACGTACTTCATTCCCTCTAAGGGTCCTTCCATTTCTGAATAGAAAATTGTAACATTTTTACCAAAGGTTTCCATGGCGTAATATTGTTCCAGTGCCCGGGCAAAACATTCCTTTGTACTTAAGGTGTAGTTGCTGGTTATGGTGTCTATACCGTTCATGTTCTCTCTAAAGATACCGGCTAACAACCCTGCCGTACTTTCGTAGTTGTCGCTCTCGTAACGCTTTCCGGTCTTTATGCCAATCTGGTGGTCCAAGAAATGGGCCAACTCATGGGCAAGTGTATTGGAAAAATCCTTATGCCCGTATTTAGCGGACACTCCAATGGCTTTAAAAAATGGCGCATATACCCCAACGGCCTTTCTGGCGTAGATCAATTTATTGCCAGAATGCGATATTTTTAGGCCAAAGTTTCTGGCCCAATGGGACATGTTACCAAATACTTTTTCTACGGCAACAAAGGCATCTTCTATTTCGGAAATTTCAGCGGGGTTTATAGCATCCCCATTTTGCCTTTTTACTTTAATACCGTGCTTCTTCAATAATTGATTGCTGGTATTGCTGTCCCCAAAGGAGGTTTCCAGTCCTTTTTTGCGGGTTTCCGCATAATCGCCTCTTTGAATGTCTATGTCCAGCATCTTGTATTTAAGCATTTCCCTGAACTTTCTCCAATATGCAAATACTTTTGGGTTGGCATACCTAGGTTTTGGAGGGGTGGCGGTGGGGTCTATAAACCTTTCATACATCTGGTGCATGGACATCCACATTTGGTCACTGCTCAATTTTGACTTAATGCGCTTGGAACCGTACCGCTTGTAGAATTTATAAACCTTTTCCTTTTCCTGCCAAGGCAGCTTTTCCCATTTTTCAAAGGAAATGGTCTTTTTTACTTTGGCTGGCATGGTGTCGTACAGGCCTTTTTGGTTGCGCTGGCTGTAATGGCGCTCCTTTCTTTCGTCCGAAATACTGTTCCAGTGTTCTTCTGACCTAACATTTTTTTCATCTGCCTGCTTTTGATACAGGGCTTTGGTCATTTTTAGGTAATAATCACTGGTAAGCACCAATTGATCCAAGGTTAAAATTACGTAGTGCGAACCCTTTTCATCATGGGATTTGGTAGCTGTAAGGTAGCTATCTTCATCTATACGAATGGAATCGAAAACAAATCCCCTTCTTTCCAACGCTTTTTGATCTAACAAAGGAATGTACGGAGGAATGTTTGCGCTTAATATATCGCCTTCATCAAACTCTATGTTGGAGGTGTCAATTTGGGTGAAATCTGCAATTTCTTTGTGCTCCTTGCCTTTTTTGTCCGTAATGTCCCTTACTTCACCACCATTTTTAAGTGCTACCACAATATTGGCCAAGTGGCTTACTTCTTCCTGATCCTTATTAACAATGGTGCGTAATTTTCCCCTTTCCTCCATTAATTTATAAGCCTGTGACCGGTCCTGATTGGAAGTCTGTTCTTTGAACATCTTATCCATTTTTTCGGTATTGGCCTTTATGGAGGCTTCCAGTTCCTCTACCCTTTTTATGTATTTTTCAGCCTTGGCACTATTGGCCCTTACGTCTACTTTCTTTACCTCGGGCTTATTTTCCTTGGCCTTTTCAACTGGCTTTGGTGTAGCTGGTTTTGGTGAGGCCTTTTCCTTTTTAGGTTTTGCTTTATTTGTCTTTTTCTTCGGGGTAGTTTTCTTCTTTTCTACTTTCTCTATAACACCCCCTTTACGGTAAACATAACCGGGCCTTAACCTACCACAATCTGTTAACGCTTCTTTTGCCAATCCTGAATGCCTTGCCGCTCCCAAACCGTTTGCAGGCTGTTGTCCTTTATTTCCGCAACTGCAATTTTCTCCGGGACAACCAAGGCCGTTGCAACCGCAATCTGTTCCTGGACATCCCAAACCTTTTTGTGGGACCCATTTTGCTTTGGAAGTCAATTCTATTACAAAGGATTTATCGGAATAATCATTTAGTAAATTGGTGATCTTTCCGTAAACTTCGCCCTGATTTTCTTTTTCGGCCAAGGCTGCCAATGCCCATAATTCTTCCCTACTTACCGTTTTACCGTCCAAGGCATTAAATTGCTGTACTGAATTTTTCATGTATTGTGGTGTTTTTGTTAGTGGTATTATCTGGTGAGCTCTGTTAAATTATAAACTCCTTTCCAAAAGATTCTATTACGGTTTCTACCCTATAATCATCTGGGTCGCTGCTTGCGCCCGAAACAACTAAGTTTATAATGTCCCCGTACCGGGAAGATACCGGAACATCTTCTAAAACAACGGTGCCACCAGGTACAATTGAAATTCCTGTTAAGTTGGGATTTGCCGTTGCTACCAAAAACCCGTGTTTATCATAAATATTAATGGTCCTAACGGTTACTGCTCCCGCTGCGGAGACGTCCAATGCTTTTGTGGTGGGGTTTTTAATGGTAACATCCACTTTCATGTTTACCCCTGTGGCCGTAAAATTTATGTTTTTAATGGCTTTTAGACCGGTTTCCAATTTGCTGGCAACGCTTGTAATGTTATAGCCCTTTTGTGCTCCAAAAGAGGATAGCACCGTTAAGGCCAAACCTCCCAAAATAAGATATTTCTTGTTCATGATCTAGTTGTTTTTTATACATAAAATTTATTGGTAGGATCAACGGAAACACTTACTTGTGCCTTGTCCCAAACTTCCATATGCACATGGGGGGTTATTCCCGTATACCTAGCTGCTATATCCTGTGCAAGTCCAATTTGCTGCCCGGCCTTTACATTGCTGCCCACGGAAATAGTTGGTGCCAAATAGAAAATTTTAATAAAATATTGGTCGTTTTCTACCACTATACCGGCGTAGCTCATATCTTCATACGGATAGGCATACCTGGTTATCTTGCCATCTATTGGGCTGGTTATCCTTTGTCCGGGCTGCGCCACTACATCTACCCCTTGGTGCAACCTATTGCCCCTACTTGCCTTAAAGTATCCACAACCTTGGGAATCGCAAGGCCTTATAATTTGTCCGGGGACAATATTTTTGAACGGTTTGGTAGCTAATGGGCTATTTTTTTTCAATAACCATAACAATGCTACACTGGCACCCGCCAATATTAATTTTTGGTTTTTCATGCCAAGTACTTTTTATAGTTCTCTACCATGGCCAAACATTTTGCCCTATACTTTTCATGGTTGCTGTTCAATGCCACAAAGGCACAATTGGCAATACTGGTCTTATTGGCATTTTGGTAAAAAGAAGGGTCGGACAAATCTATGTTGTCCAAATTTTCCTGCAACCACCTTAAGTTGTTTACGTTGGCTATGGTAACCAGATCGGCAAACTGCGCCATGCGGTCCAAGGAAAGGTTTACCATAATCTTTTCAGGAACTCCCAACCCTTTTTTTGGAGAAACAAAATGGTTTACCGCTGCAAATACAATGGCCGTAATGCCGGCCTGTATTGCAATTGCCTTATAGTCTATGGTCTTTTTCTCTACTTTCTTGACTGCCATTTTCTACCTCTTTTTATTAACTACAATGGTTTTGCTCTCTCCACAATTGTTAAATACCGTTACCTTTAGTTCCTTGCGGCCAAACAATCTTGATTTTATAAACCAAAACTTCCATTGTTTTCGTTCCCAGTGGGACACCGCTTCGGAAATACTTTTAAACTCCCTGTTTGTAATGGCTAAATTTAGCCTTTCCCCGTTGTACTCCACGTATCCTTTTACAACTAGACACGCTGTAGAATCAACAAAAGGGGTAATTATCTTTGCTTTTTTCTGTATAGCATCTAAAACAGGCCTTAAATCTGTTTTGCTTACTGCAGTATCCTTGTAAAAATGCTTTTGCACTACTATTTTTTCAATGGTGTTGGATCTGATCTTAAGACTGTCCAACTTTGCTTCCAATTCAGGAAACTTGTTTTGCAATAATTCCCTAAGCTCACTGTCTTTTACCGTTAAAGCTGTGGCCAACTCTGAATTTTCCCGAACCGTTTCCGCTAAATTGTGGCGCAATCTTTCGTTTTCAGAAATAGCGTTGGCGTATTGTCTTCCTATAAAGAACATGCCCGCCAAGGCCAACACAATGGCTATGTAGCTAATTTGTTTCATTCCGTTAAATAGGCCAATTGAAAATGCATTCCATCTATAGGGTTGGTCCATTCACCGCCCCATTCAAATCCGGCATCTGTAAAACATTTAACCAGTTCTGGACTCATTTGGGGTTTCATGTTATAATCGTTGGTGTCCTTGTTAATATCTATGGCAATGCCCCAGGAATGTAGGGACCAACTGTTTTTTCCCCGCTTTTTACGAATATTGAAACAGCCGTTCCAAGTTTTTATCTCATCTACAAGACCGCGATCTATAACATTCAACAATGCCACCTCTAAGGGCACCACCATTTGCTTGTTGCAATAGATGTATTTGGGTAAAATAGGAATGCTTTGCCTAATATATAGCGGTACCTCCCACCGTACCATGTACTTGCCTTGGTTCTCCGTTTTAAGGGGGCTGCCCCATTTGGCCAAACATTCCTTACTTGTTACCATGGTACTTTTACTTTTCCCCTAATGCGGTGGTGGTAATTTTGCGCAACCACGCAAATACAATACCCAATAAACTAATGATCCATGGTGCGTTGTCCCCGGAAATAACCTGCGTAAAGTCAAAAGTTTCCAGTACCCCGAAGATTGCCACAATTATGGCTACAATGAATGTTCTCCATCCTTTTTTCATAATATTCAATTTTAGATTAATAATTATTTTACTTTTTCCAGATTGTCCAACTTGTATTCCAAGGCCCTTAATATTCTTTCTACCCTTACATTGTGCTCGGTGTTCTTTTCAAAACCACGCTGCATGCTTTTCTTCATTTCATATTGGTCTATAGCATTGTTCCTAATAATCTCATTAAACTCTACCCGGGTAACATAAACGGAATCCTTAGCCTCTTTTGGCATGTGCACCCCCTTGGCATGTATGTGATTGTTCCACTGGTCCATTTGCTCTTGTGTGGGCAGATCGTCTATAAAAGCCTCCGTCTTTACCCTTTTTTCCACACTAGAAAAGGTTTTGGACTGCATATCCGAAAGGTATTTGCCCCCGCCTATAATAATTGTGGACAATAGGGCAATTACCACGGTCCTAAATCCGTTGTTGATAATGTTGTCCTTTTTTTCTTTGGATATTGCAGTCATGATGAAGGGGGGGTTATAGTCCTATTTTTGTTAATCGTTTTTTTGTTAACTTGCTTTGGGGTATTGGGAATGGTTCTGGTTCTGGTTCTAGGCTTGGTTCAAGATTATCCATGTCATTGGCTAAATAACCTAAAAAAACATCCATGGCTGACCATCCTTCTGAATTATCAATATTATCACCATTAATCGTATATGAGGATTTTACTTGACTAGGACTTGAGATACCATGAGTAGAAGACCAACTATCATCTATTCCATCATTGTTAGCATCTGTGTAAGGTGTTCCGTTTGAAATAGTAGGTAAACCTGATGTGGCAGCTTCATTACTTGGCCACGATCCTGTACCATTGTAACCATCGTTAATTACGTGAGTATCTAAAGCGTCTCTGCCTCCTGGCAAACCTACTCTTGCCCCTGCATTTACTAATACCGAATCCTTGACAACACTTGAAGCTAAAGCAGAATACCCACTACTTAGGTTAGGCGCCCCTGTTGTGTAAGATGATACATTACCACTTACCGATATTGGTCCACCATTAAAGGTATTGTCGGTATGGTATAATGCGGTTCCGGTAAAATCCGTATCTCCACTAGGAGGACAATTGGAAGCGGAGCATTCGTCAAAATTTATAGTATTGACTAATTGAGTAGCTGGACCATCCTCAAATACATTTCCAATAACATCAACTTTATGTTTATTTGAAGGGTTAACAGCAATACCGTAATTGTACACGAAATTATTAATCTGTTCCCAGCTAACGTTTCCTGCTACCGAAGCCCTTATATTCCTCTGTTGGGTGTTTGCAAAATAATTTCTAATAACTGAAATGTTAGTAATATTCTTCCCCCAAAGAATCATGTTTCGAGAATCGAATCCTTCAGAAAAAATACAATTTTGAAAAGTAACATTGTTTACATGCACATTTCCACTTGTACCAGTCTCTATACTAACATTTTCATCACTGGACCAGGAAAAAGAACAGTGGTCCATAATATAATTTTCCCAGGTTCCTGCATTTGATTGACTTTGGATTCTAAAAGTATCAGTATCTAAACCAGCCACAGGATCTCCTGCTCTAAACCTCATATGTCTTACAATGATATTTTCCCCTGTAAAATAGGTTATATCTCCATAGACGGTAATGCCCCCACCTGGAGCAGTTTGGCCTGCAATCGTTATATTGCTGCCTGAAACAACTAAATCAGAAGTGATAGTAATAGTACCACCTACTCTAAAGACAACAATTCGGTTACCTCCACTTAAAGCTTCACGTAAAGATCCGCTACCACTATTATTAAGATTTGTAACAAATACAGGCGGATAACCACGACCACCGGTTGTATTTCTTCCATGGCCTTCTGCTGTAATAAATGCTTTAACAGGGGGAAGCGCAACATCAGCCACTATTTTTGCGGTAGGTTCTTTTTTGTCTTCTGGTATATTAGTAGTACCTGAAAACATTAATAATGTGCTTAACCCTAATATTAATTTTTTCATTGTGTAATTCTTATATTGTCAAATGCCATCCATTGACCACTAGCGCCCCCACTACTTAAATATGGTTTTATAATTAGCGTGGAAGCGTCTGTGATTCCAACCAATGTTATTTCGTGCCAGGTATTAAAAGTTGAAATTGACACAACTGTTTCAGAAACCCAACCATCAGAGGCCAATAAATAAATTTGACATGTGCCTTGTCCGGAAGGTACGTACACGTACATTTTGATCGTTAATTCCACGCCAACAGGCATACTTGTTAAAGTGGCTAAATTCGTAACCTGGCCACCTGAAGAAGCGGTCCATTTTAACGCCCTTGCACCATTTTGAGGTGTTGGAGTGGTTGCAACACTTGTCCATGTCCCATTTCCACTTGTTCCCGTAATAGCATTTACTTCATTATCAGGATTCGCCGCGTTGGCTAGA
>TARA_R110002051_G_scaffold64139_1_pt1 | contig 36084 bp, 31 predicted proteins | sample TARA_R110002051 | Tara Oceans TARA_R110002051 (sample SAMEA4397023) | marine metagenome | biome: Polar Biome; feature: [MES] marine water layer (ENVO:01000295) within the mesopelagic zone...; material: water (ENVO:00002006), including particulate matter (ENVO:01000060) such as...... | reverse complement strand
ATTATTTTTATCCAATTTCAAAAGTACAGTTTTATTATGGTTTTTAGTATTGACAACTTGCGGAAACGAAACCAAAGAAATAGCCACTACTGTACAAACCTCTAACGAAATAATAATAGAAGAAGCTGAAAAGGAAATTATAGTTGCCGCCAATAGAACGGACGCTTATGTACCCTTTTTAAAAGGCAAGAAAATAGCTATTGTTGCCAACCAAACTAGTGTAATTTTCAAATCTGAAGGGCATACACACCTGGTAGATTCATTATTGTCGCTTAATATTGATATAAAACATGTATTTGCCCCAGAACATGGTTTTAGAGGTGATTTTGATGCTGGTGAACATGTAAATAATAGTACCGATACGAAAACAGGACTAGACTTAATATCGCTTCATGGTAAAAACAGAAAACCTACCCAAGAACAATTAGAAGATTTAGATTTGGTGTTGTTTGACATACAGGATGTAGGCGTTCGTTTTTACACTTACATTGCTACCATGCAATTGGTTATGGAAGCATGTGCCGAAAAAGGGATTCCTGTTATGGTATTGGACAGACCTAATCCTAACGGGCATTATGTTGACGGACCAACAATGGAAACCGCTCATACCTCTTTTCTAGGAATGACCGAAATACCTTTAGTTTACGGAATGAGTATTGGTGAATATGCCAGTATGATCAATGGTGAATTATGGTTAGAAGGGGGTAAAAAAGTAGACCTAACCGTAATTCCATTAGAAAATTGGACACATGAAAGGTTCTATAGCCTGCCCATACGTCCTTCACCAAATTTACCTAATGATACGTCTATTACCCTATACCCAAGTTTAGGAATGTTTGAAGGCACTAATATTAATGCAGGTCGCGGAACAGAATTTCAATTTCAACGCTACGGAGCTTCATTTTTAGATTCCAAGGTGTATGATTTCACGTATACACCAGCACCTAATTTTGGTTCTAAATACCCAAAAGAAGAAGGAAAATTGTGCTACGGAAAAGACCTCTCCACAACCGAACGTATGAACGAGGTTACAATGGATTACATTATTGATGCCTATACCAATTCCGTCGATAAAAGTAGATTCTTTTTAACGAGTGGATTTACCAAACACGCAGGGAATGACAGATTGCAAAAGCAAATTGAAGCTGGAGCTACCAATGCAGAAATAAAAGCGACATGGCAAGCGGATATTGAAAAATTTAGAAAAATTAGAGTAAAATATTTACTTTACTAGTGTACGAAAATCATAGCCTTAGTTTTTGGCAATTATATAGTTTTCTTTCAATCCTATTAATTTTGTTTTTAACCACTTAGATAGAGGAATCTCAAGCCAGCGATTTACTGCAAATGAAATTAAAAGCATAAGACATATTGTTGCGAAAACTTCTACATATTTATTCATGACATCTCCAAAATGATTAAAAATAATATAGCCTACATTTTGGTGTATTAAATACAGCGGATACGTAAGTGCTCCGTAAGCAACCCATTTCTTGGAGTTTAAAAAACCTAGTTTATTGCTGGTTACCAACAACATCACCAAATAAAAGAATAAAATTACCAGACCAATTATATATGGAGAAAATTTTAGATGATAGTGAACTTCATTTTCCGATATTCTATTTATTGCATTATAAATAGACAATGACAAACATAGAGCTAAAAAAATATAGTGGTAAAATTTAGAGGCATTCTTATAAATTTTCAAAAACACAATACCAGCAATAAAATATGGAGCCCATTCTAAAATTAAGAAAAGGTTTGCTAGTTTCATAAAATAAAAATGAGAAGTAAAAACATATAGAGTTGACAACGCTAGCCAGGCCATAACAGTATACTCCATACTGTTTTTTAAAAATTTTTGAATTGTTAGAACCAAAATAACTAAAAAATAAAATCGCAATTCTACCGATAAAGTCCAATATACGCCATCAACATATTTTACATGTAAAAAACCTTCAAGCATTGTAAGATTTATAAAAAACTGATTTAAGGTGGCATTAAAATGAGGCATTCCAAAAAAATAGACTACTATAAAAGTAAATAAAACCCCAAACCAATAGGCTGGATATAGCCGAACAATTCTAGAAATTACGAAATTAGATATGGACAAATCGCTAATAGACATTGCAATTACAAATCCACTAATTATAAAAAATAAATCGACCCCTAAGTTCCCATATTTAAAGTAAGTTCCAAATTCGTAAAAATGCAAGCCTGATAGATTATCTGCAGCCTGGCCTCTAAAAAAGTAATGGTAAAAAACAACACTTAACGCTGCTAAAAACCGAAACAAATCTAACTGATAAATGCGCTGCCCTTTCAACAACACAACAGAGTTACCCACATTATTTAAAGAAGTAAATAATTAAAACCGTACTATAAAAACCGTACTAATTTACAGTTTATATGAATATAACCTGTAAATGAAATGGCATTATAAATTGAAATAAATTCCAAGTAGTTTTCAGGATAATACCGCTGAAGTTTTAATAATTTTTTTACCCTAACTGTTTTAATCTTTAGCGTTTATTATGGTGGAATTCGTTGTTGGTTTTCGATACCCCACAAAAGGATATTTCAATAACGAACTAATCTGTCCGTTTGCCACCTCATCTGGGAAAGTGTCCACGCCATAGATTATTTTCTCTCTATCTAAATACATATAAGTACCAAATAAGCGGTCCCACCAAGAAAAAATATTTCCGTAATTACTATCTGTGTAGGGTAATACATAATGATGATGAACTTTGTGCATATCTGGTGAAATCAAAACCCAGCTAATTGCCTTATCTACACTTTTTGGCAATTTTATATTCGCATGGTTAAATTGAGATAACACTACCGATAGACTTTGGTATAGCATTATAATTCCTATTGGGGCGCCAACAACAAAAACACCCACTAAAGTGAATATATAGCGAATGACACTTTCTAGTGGATGATGTCTATTTGCCGTAGTGGTATCTACATTATGGTCCGTATGGTGTACCAAATGCACCATCCACAGAGGTTTTACACGGTGCTCAACCAAATGGGCCAAATAGGCGCCAATTAAATCAAGCAAAGCTACACCTAAAAATACATAGGCCCACAAAGGCATTTCTGGTAACCAGTTAATAATCCCGAAATCATTGGCAACTGCCCAATCTGATGTTTTTAAGAGTAAAAATGCCAACGGAAAATTTACAATTATCGTAGTCAGCGTAAAAAAGAAATTAGGTACTGAGTGCCTCCATTTATTATATGCACCATTGAATAAGGGGACAATTCCTTCTAGTATCCAAAAAAAAGTAATTCCACCCACTAAAATTAAAGAGCGATGAACTGCTGGTATACTTTCAAAATATGTGATTATTTGTTCCATGTTTTAAATATAGTAAAATAGTTGTTCGTTGATGGATGTTCGTTGATGGAGAAAGAATTAATAATTTGTTATGCTCAAAATTTTTTATATCCTAAATTTGAGTTGAAACATGTATTTCAATTCTTTGTCCAAACAGTTTTAAATCTTTCAAAAACGATAAGCATATCTTCTGTAGGTTCATCATCGTTTTCATTCATCACACTTTTAAAAAAATTCCAATGGGCCTTTCTCCATTTTTCAAGAGGTTCAATTTCCGTTCCCATATCTAATGCTGCTAACGACGCTGTAATTTGATTAAAAGGAATAGTATCAACCTTGGTGATTTCAATAATAGCTTTTGCTGTCCCATCAAAATCCGTAACAATATGTTTTGTGCCCATTTGCGGTAATTCGGCTTTTGCCTCAACATACCATTTGTATAAACCAGAAGTAGTAGCTTTCTTTTTACCATTCACTGTCAAAGCTGCCAACCGATCGGCATCTTCTTTATTGTCATGAAAAAACCACGATTCTGGAAGTTCATCAATAGTATTTCCTGGGTTTGACTCTACAAAACTAGCCCACATATTGTAAACTGATGTATCTATTTCACTAAGCGCCTCTTACTCTTTCTTAGTATCGTTCTTGCAACCAATTAGAATTAAAATAAGAAAAATAGATAGGCGTTTCATACGATTATAAGTATTAAAAATAAGTATCAGATTAGCATAAAGGAAAGCGTTTTATTTATGAATATAAGATAAGCATCCTAAAGTATAGTTGCTATACTCACAATTTATTTAATCAACTTCTTCATTTCTTCCACTATATTAAAAGCAGCAGGACAAATGGCTACATTTTTAAGGGTTAGATTACTAATTTGCTGAAACTTCTTTCTATCCGTATGCGGAAATTCGCGACATGCTTTTGGGCGAACATCGTAAATAGAGCAGTAATTATCGGCTCCTAAAAAAGTACATGGGGTTTGTTGCAATACAAAATCGTTTTCTTCGTCTACCCGTAAATAAGTCTCAATGAATTTTTGGGGTTTCATTCTAAATGTCTTAGAAATACGCTCCACATCTGCATTGGTGAAAAGAGGCCCAGTTGTTTTACAACAATTGGCACAGGTTAAACAGTCCGTTCGTTTAAATTCTGCATCGTGCAGTTCTTGCATGATATAGTCTAAATTCTTGGGTGCTTTCTTTTTTAGTTTAGTAAAGAATTTTTTACTCTCATTATGTTTTTCTTTTGCCTTTTGTGGCAATTCCCGTAAAACCTCTTCCATGTGTAAAATTAATTCTTCAAAACTAGGGAAGTGGCACCAAAAAGCGAGACTTTTGCATCTAGAAATACAAGAATTTTGAAAGAAGATATTTTAGGCCATGCACTTTTAGATTATCAGCAAGGCAATTATACCGAAGATATTACAACCTACTCTTCATTAGAAGAGGAAGATACCATACCACTTCCCTATATGTTTAGGTCATTTAAGGAAATGCCTAAATTAGAGCAGAAGGCATTAAAAATTTGCAAGGGTAAAATCTTAGATGTTGGCTGTGGAGCCGGCAGTCACAGTTTATACCTTCAAGAAAATGGTTTTTCTGTTACCAGTCTAGACACCTCAGCTGGAGCAATTGAAGTCTGTAAATTACGAGGTATAGAAAACACAATCAATGAAAGTATTTTAAGTTACGAAGACAAAATCTTTGATACGCTTTTAATTTTAATGAATGGTGTTGGGCTAGCCGGTACTTTAAATGGTCTAGAAAAATTCTTCGCTAAATTAAAAAAGCTATTAAAAAAAGATGGGCAAATACTCCTAGACTCTAGCGACATTATTTACATGTTCGAGAACGATGAAGATGGTGGTTATTGGATTCCTGAAGACGTAAATTATTATGGCGAAGTAAGCTTTACCATGTCGTACAAAAACAACAAAAGCAAACCTTTTCCGTGGTTGTACGTAGATTACAATACATTACAGCGCGCAGCGAACTATAGTAATTTAAATTGCGAACTGGTTATGGAAGGTGGGCATTACGACTATTTAGCCAGATTGACATTAGCTAAATAATAGTGGCCTATTTTTTTCGTTATGCTATTAGACAAACTAAAAGTTATGAATTTATTTAAGTATTTATTAGTAGCAGGCATTATTTGTTTTACTGTTTCTTGCTCCAAAAGCACTTCAGACTCAGACGACGATAATACTCCCCAAGCTGTTGATAAATCTGCTAATTTATTGGCTACAGGAGATTCCGCCAACGACATATTATCGAACGATAATTTTGACAAAATTGTTGTTGAAATAGCATATGTAACTGGTTTTAGGCCTACTGAGTCTGCAATGGCACAATTTACCGACTACCTAAAAGAGCATACTTTTAAGCAAAATATAGAGCTTATTTACACTGAACTTTCTAGCCCTGTTGAAGATGAACTTACGCTCCAAGAAATTGCAGATTTAGAAACTAAAAATAGAACCGTATTTAATACAGGTAGTGCTTTGGGCATTTACATTTATTTTTCTGATGCCCCAGCTGAAGGTGACGAGCCTGAAGATGGCTTAGTTACTTTAGGTGCAGTATACCGAAATACTTCCATGATCATTCATGAAGTCACTGTGAGGGATTTAGCCTCTAGAAGTATTACTATTAGTGACTCAGACGTAGAAACGACCACTTTAAATCATGAGTTTGGCCATCTTTTTGGCTTAGTAGATTTAGGTACCGATATGGTTAACGACCATCAATCTCAATCCGAAAATAGTGAAGGACAATTAGTGGGCGACAATCATTGCAACCAAAATGGATGTCTTATGCGTGCAGAATTACAATTTGGTGGAGCTACGGGCAAAACCAACTTGGCCAATAACAAAGCTGCATATGAAGTTGGCCTAAAAGCCGGTTGCGTGTTTTCTGGAACAAGTGCGTTACGTTTACTACAAAGCAATTCTGCCAAAGGGTCAGCGGCTGTTGGGTTAGACCCTGAATGTATTTTAGATATACGTGCCAATGGTGGTCGCTAATAAACAATCGTAATCATCCACAGTTTAAACCATACATTTATAATCTAAGGAATATTAAGGTATTTATGCGTTTGTAAAGAAACTTTCCATTTCGGATTTTTCATCACATAATCTACAATCATGGGCACTACCTTATCGCGAACACTCCATTCTGGTTGTAAATACAATATGCAATTGGCATTTGTTTTTGCCGCTTGCTCTTCAGCAAAAATTAAATCGTGCTTATTGTACACAATTACTTTTAGCTCATGGGCCTCATCATAAATTCTTCCTTCCGGTAATTTATTTTTCTTTGGAGAAAGACAAATCCAATCCCAAATGCCCGTCAATGTATATGCGCCAGAAGTTTCAATATGCGTTTTTAGGCCTTTTTCTTTTAACGCTTTAGTAATAGGGTTCATATCCCACATTAATGGTTCACCCCCCGTAATGACGATAGTATCGGAATATGTAGCGGCATTATCAACTATTTTTTCTATGGCAGTAGGCGGATGCGTTTCTGCATTCCAGCTTTCCTTAACATCGCACCAATGGCAACCAACATCACAACCCCCAACTCTAATAAAATAAGCCGCAGTTCCTTTATGGAACCCCTCACCTTGAATGGTGTAAAATTCTTCCATTAAGGGTAAATACAGCCCTTTATTTACTTTCTCAAGTACCTCCTCATTTTTCATTCGGCAAAGATACGTTTTAGTTCCTAAATTCCTTAAAAAGTAGTGTTTAGGCTTTACGGTCTTAAAACAATTACAAAAAGCACTGTATATGTTGAAAAATAAGTAATATTTAAGGTACGTGTTGCCTTTTTGTTTGGTTAAAAATCCCCTATTTTTATCGAAAATATATAAAATGGCCGGTACTGAAGATTTTTTTAATCACATAGAAAAAGGATATACTACCAAAGGCGATTACATTATTATGGGTGCTGCCATACAAAATGGTGAAGCTGTAAAAGATGCCTTTGTAAAAATCCCATTAAAAACTTTAAACCGACATGGCCTAATAGCGGGTGCTACAGGAACAGGTAAGACAAAAACATTACAAGTATTAGCAGAAAACTTATCTCAAAAAGGAATCCCTGTTTTACTAATGGACTTAAAAGGAGATTTAAGTGGATTAGCACAACCAAGTGCAGGACATGCAAAAATTGATGAACGCCATGGTAAAATTGGCATTCCTTTTGAAGCCAGTAGTTTCCCTGTGGAAATATTATCATTATCCGAACAAGATGGTGTTAAACTTAGAGCAACCGTTTCGGAATTTGGACCAGTATTGTTATCACGTATATTAGATTTATCTGAAACACAGGAAGGTATTGTTGCTGTAGTATTTAAATACTGTGATGACCAAAAAATGCCTTTATTAGATTTAAAAGATTTCAAAAAAGTGTTGCAATATGCTACAGGAGCTGGCAAAGCTGAATTCACCAAAGAATATGGCAGAATATCCACAAGCTCTACAGGCACTATTCTTAGAAAAATAATTGAGCTTGAACAGCAAGGTGCTGAGTTGTTTTTTGGAGAAAAATCATTTGATGTAAATGACCTTACCCGTATAGATGAAAAAGGAAGAGGTTATATCAGTATTTTACGATTAACAGATATACAAGATAAACCCAAGCTATTCTCAACCTTTATGTTAAGTCTATTGGCCGAAATATATGCAACTTTTCCAGAGCAAGGAGATAGCGACCAGCCAGAATTAATATTATTTATTGATGAAGCACATCTTATTTTTAAAGAGGCCTCAAAAGCATTGTTAGACCAAATAGAAAGTATTGTTAAATTAATACGTTCAAAAGGAATTGGTCTTTATTTTGTAACTCAAAACCCAACAGATGTACCTAATGACGTATTATCTCAGTTAGGATTAAAAGTACAGCATGCGCTTAGGGCTTTTACAGCAAGAGACAGAAAGGCAATAAAATTGACCGCAGAAAATTATCCTGAATCAGAATATTATGACACTAAAGAAGTCCTTACCTCTTTAGGTATTGGAGAAGCTTTAATATCTGCCTTAGATGAGAAAGGAAGACCTACCCCATTAGCAGCTACCTTATTAAGAGCACCAATGAGTAGAATGGACGTGTTGACAGAAAATGAATTGGAAGAGGTTATTAAAAAATCCTCTTTGGTAAAAAAATATAATGAAGTAATTGACAGAGAAAGTGCTTATGAAATTTTAAATGAGAAAATTGAGGATGCAGAAAAACTAGCAGAAAAGGAAAAAAACAAACCCACTACTAGAAGAACTTCTAGTAGAACAAGTACAAGGCAAAACCCCGTAATTAAAGTATTAACTAGTGCTACGTTTATTAGAGGTGTACTAGGCGTATTAAAAAAAGTGATGAGATAATATATGAAGTTTAAATATTTACTATTGGCAGTTTTCAGTTGTAGCATATTAATGAATTGCACAAATGAACAAAATAATGATTTTCAAATATCTGGAGATCATGTAGGTAGATTAACGAAACAAAGTTTAGCTAGAGATATTGACTTAATTTTTGCAAAAGATTCAGTAGTTCAAGACACTGTAAAACTTAATTTTGGAAATGGTGCCAGTAAAATAAAAATCTATGAAAAAGGAGGTATATTATTACTTACCCTTACTCCAAATAACGACAGTATTGCTACCATACAAAATATTCTAATTAACGATGAAAGATTTGTAACGGGAGAAGGTATTTCTAAAATAAGCACCTTCAAAGAAATAAAAGACACGTATGCAATTAAAAAAATTATAAGCTCTTTAAATAACGTGGTGGTTTTATTGAAAGATAGCGACCTTTATTTTACTATTGATAAAAAAGAGCTACCAGAAAGCTTGAGATACAATGCGAACAGCAAAATAGAAGAGGTTCAAATACCAGACAATGCAAAAATAAAGTATATGATGGTGGGTTGGGATTAACCGTGCACCAAGCAAAATTATATTGTTCACAGTTCTATTGAATTCATTTTTTAAAAAATAGCAAGTGCCAGTCATATTCCAAAAAATTATTCCAAAACTATACGGCTTTTACTTTAACATCTTAGTTTGGGTTTTGCCAAAAACAGTTGCCAAACAAGCTTTTTTAGTATTTTGTACTGTACGTAAAGGTCGAGTATTACCCAACCAGAAAGAGTATTTAGACAGTGCTAAATTTGAAACTTTAACTGTAGGTGAAAATAGTATTCAGCTATACAATTGGTCAGGAAATAAAGAAACGGTTTTGCTTGTACATGGTTGGGAAAGTAACACTTGGCGTTGGCACAAGCTCATAGAAAAACTACAGAAAGCCAATTTCAATATTGTTGCTTTCGATGCCCCTGCACATGGTTATTCATCAGGAAAAATATTGCATGCCCCATTATATGCGGAGACTTTAAATGAAATAATTTTAAAGCACCAACCTAAAACAATAATTGGACATTCTATGGGCGGAATGACATTGTTGTATAATGAAAGTAACAACCCAAATGTACATACGGAAAAAATGGTTACAATTGGCTCGCCTTCGGAATTCCATGAAATACTTACGCATTATAAAAACCTTTTAGGTCTAAGCACAAAAACTATTAAAAAGGTAGAAGGATATGTACACGATAAATTTGGTTTTACTACAGAAGAATTTTCAAGTTCAAAATTTGTTTTAACCAATACTAAAAAGGGCCTACTTTTTCATGACAGATTTGATAAAATAGCTCCTTACCATGCTTCTGTTAATGTACACAAACATTGGAAAGGAAGCGAATTTATTAGCACTGAAGGTTTAGGCCATTCTATGCACCAAGAAGAAGTAAACGATAAAATAATTTCATTCCTAGAACTTTAAAGAGCAAATTATGCAAAACGTAACGCCATTTCATATTGCCATTCCTGTTCATAACTTAGCAGAATGCAGAAGATTTTATAGAGATATTTTAAATTGTGAAGAAGGTAGAAGTAGTGACCATTGGGTAGATTTTAATTTATTCGGTCATCAATTGGTGATACATTACAAGCCTAAATCTGAAACCGAAAGTGTACACCACAACCCTGTTGACGGTCATGATGTTCCCGTACCGCATTATGGCGTAGTTTTACCCTGGGATACGTTTCAAAGCTTTTCTGAAGAGTTAAAAACGAAGGGTGTAAAATTTGTTATTGAACCTTATGTTCGTTTTGAAGGTAAAGTTGGTGAACAAGCAACGATGTTTTTCTATGATCCAGCAGGTAACGCTTTAGAGTTTAAAGCTTTTAAAGATATGGGGCAGTTATTTGCGAAGTAATTGTACATATTAGCGCTTAGTATATTAAAACAATTTACTTTTATTTAGCACAAGAAGTTGGTAGGATACCCATACCGTGAATATTTTTAAAAAACTTTAAAACGGTTAGCATAAGAAAAGTAGAACTGGTGTTTAGCGATGAGCTTTCCGCTTATTCACAAGCCATGTTTTTTTATAGATAGTTGTAGGTAGGCTTTTCCACACGTTATTCCAATTACGTTTGTCCGTCAGTTACTTTTATTCCGCTATTCAGTTCCAATATTTTATTTACAAACGTTTCATTTGTTTTTGGGCTTATATAAATTTCGTTGTATTTGTCATATTTTACAATCAATCCTTTTCTCGAGGTTGCTGGTCTAAACCCAACCCAAAGTGTTTTTCCTTTTATAATTTCAGTTATTCGGTCGACACTTATTTTTCCATTAAAAGGTCCACTTCTGTAAATTAGTCCATTCACTTTGGACAGTTCATAATTAGTTCCAAAATACAGCCAAAAGAGAAGTCCGACAACGGCCATAATAAGAATTAGAACCCAATATTCATCATTTTCCATTTCTCCGTTAAGAATTCCCACTACTGTGATTCCAATTAGAGAAGCATTTATTCCGAGAATTATAATACTGAATAATATGTCTTTTTTACTGTCGAATTTCATTTTTTTCAGTTTATCTACAACATAATTACAACAATACCTTTTGAAGTTTTACAATTTATTCTACTGCGACCAAGAAGTCGGTACTCTATCCCAACGGTGCTTCTTCAATTCCTCGTACAATTCATTAGATAGCAGTTTACCATCACTGGTGGCAGTATTTGCCAATACGTTGCGTTGCTTACGCATACCAGGTATGGTAGTACCCACATTATCGTTCATTAAAATAAAACGAAGTGCCATTTCGGCCATGGTCATACCTTGAGGTAGTAAAGGTCGTAATGCATCGGCATGTTCAACCGATGAAATTAAATTCTCAGGTACAAAATAGGTACCACGCCAATCGCCTTCAGGGAATTTAGTCTCCTTGGTCATAGTCCCTGTCAAAGTTCCTTCATCAAAAGGTACGCGGGCTATGGTAGCAATATCCATCTGCTTACATAACGGAAAAAGAATATCTATAGGCGCTTGGTCAAAAATGTTATAAATAACCTGAACGGCATCTAACAATCCTGTTTTTAAAGCCTTTATTCCATTTTCCGGTTCCCAACGGTTCATACTTATTCCCATTGCAGCTACTTTACCCGAAGTTTTTAAATCTTCAATAGCACGTTGCCATTCTTCTCGGTCGCTCCAAACATCATCCCAAGTATGAAATTGCATGAGGTCTATTTGCTCCATATTCAAATTCTTCAATGTCTTATGAGTGTATTCCATGATATGCGCCGTAGGATATGAATCTTCAAAAGCATATTCAGGCTTTGCTGGCCATTGAAAGTTTTTTGGCGGAATTTTACTAGCTGTATATATTTTTTTCGAAGGATGTCTTTTTACCAACTCTCCAAGTAGCTCTTCACTATGTCCTTCACCATAACCCCAAGCGGTATCAAAAAAATTGATTCCGTTTTCAACTGCCAAATCCAACGACTTAGCAGATTGAGCATCATCACTGGCTGTCCAACCGGCCATTCCCCACATTCCATATCCTACTTCACTTACTTGCCAATCTGTTCGCCCGAATCTTCTGTATTTCATTCTTTAATTTCTTATTCTTTACTAATTATATCTTGATATGCCTAGTATACCATTTTCACAAAACTGAACTCACTGTTTCTCGATACTAATTTTTCGTGCCTCAAAATTCACTCGAAGTGACATTGATATTTTTTAAAACCACTACTCCTACTTATACCGCCAACTTGTCAAGTCTGCCCCTTTTGGTGCACTTTTCTCTATACGCTCCATAATTTTGGGAACATACATACTGTTGTATCGTAGTCTCGTAATTGCATTTGGTTCTTCTGGGTCTCCGTTCCAGCAATGCTCTGCTCTGTCTCCATACAATACCTCTCCTTCATAATAAGGGTCTGTAGTACTCTCTAGAAAATCCTCCATTATGTACACGGCATTGTTTAAGTAGTAATTATCCATATCACCACAGTAAATATGAATTTTACCCTTTAGGTTATCACCTAATTTATCCCAATCGCGCTGTAGAATATGTCTTAAATCGAAATTTTCTTTCCAATACTCAGCCACTTTATGGTCTATTTCGCCCGTTTTTTTATCCCAAATTCTAACGGGATATCCATCTTTACCTTGGGGAGAGTATGTAGCTTCCCAAATATCCCATTGTTGTCCAGATCTAGATTTATCGCCCAACACCAATTCTAAATGATTTCCTTGTCTTAAGGTGGATTGAATTTGACCTAAATAATTACGATGCGATGGTACTTCTAGTTTTTTATGTGCACTAGGATAGTAATAAGCGTTTTTATCTTCGTAGATGTTTGTTAATGCATAGGCTCTAAAATCTATAGGATCAGGGCAAGCTGCGAAACACCCATTATATTCATCAGGATATTTCACTTGCACTGCCAATGCTTCCCAACCACCGGTAGATCCTCCATAAAGAAAACGAGACCAGCCTTCGCCCATTCCTCTAAATTGTTTTTCTATTTCAGGAATTAATTCATAGGTAATGGCATCGCCATATGGACCTTGACTAGCGGAATTTACTGCATAAGAATCATCGTAATATGGTGTTGGGTGTTGAATTTCGATTATAATAAAGCGGGGGAAATCTGGTTCGTTCCATCGCTTATAAAAATCGTACGCTTCTTGTTGTTGAATTATATTATAGCCTTCTAGATTAAAGCGTTCAGAATATTCTGGTTTCATATTTGGATCTGGAGGAGTAGTTCTGAATCCATCGAAATCAGAAGGGAAATGGCCATGAAAAACCATTAATGGATATTTAGCTTCTGGATGTTTTTCAAATCCTTTTGGCAATAGCACATGGGCACCTAAGAATATATCTCTACCCCAAAATTCAGATAGTTTTTCTGATTTCACCTTTACATGTTTAATCCACTCTGTATCTTTTGGTTCTTCTATTGGCGGAATAACCTTAATCAAATCGACCGACACATTTTCAAATCCGTTACTAGCAACTCTCATTTTAAACGGCTTGCTATATAAGTTGCCAGGAGATGTCTGCCATTGCTGCCCCTCACCATTATCCATTGGCAACTTTACAGTTTGCCCAGTAGATAAATTAAAAGTTTCATAAACATTTAAAAGTGCTTGCACATTATATTCTCCCGGTGGCACATCCTTTAAACTTTCGTATGGATACCCAAAAACGGTCTCATCAAAAGTAAGAACAGAATCTTTAGCCCAATTCTCCACATTCATTCCAAAAATTAATTGTGTATCCAGTCCATCATTAATCTGAAAACGTGGCTCCTTACTATCGTCAGAAGAAAGCATTAGAAGCAATCTACCGTCTTTTACCAAAGAATCTACCTCAGCGGAATAACTGACTTCAATTGAAAACTTACGTTCTAATTTGGGCTGTTCACAACCCATAACAAAAGCAACAAGTACTTGAATTAAAAGAATTTTTCTCATGGCAATATATGTTTTCATATCTTAAAGATAATTAATGCAATAAATAATATACTATGTAGGGAAAACTATTCTAAACTCAGTTCCTTTATTTGGACAACTGGCAACAGATATTGTACCACCTAAACTGTTAATTTGATTTTTTATCAAAAACAAACCAACACCTTTACCCTCTTGTTCATTATTAAAACGTTGATTTAAACCAAAAATCTTATTTCCATTTTCATTCATATCAATACCTCGTCCGTAGTCTTTAAAGAAGAGCATATTTTTACCATCTTTAAGTTTTGTTTTTATTTCTATACTAGGAAAATTACCCGGTATGGTATATTTTATGGAATTTGTAATAAGGTTTAAAAAAATACTTTCCATGTATGCATTATTAAAGTAAGTGCTTTTACAATCGGAAAAATTAGATTCAATTTTAGTGTTAGAGCTTTTTATTATAGACCCTAATGTACTTTGAGTTTTAGCTAAAACATTCTCAAAATATACTTCGGTAAGAGAGTTCTGCCCTTTACTTGCATTCTCCACTAAATTCAAATAGTTCTCTAAAGAGTCTTTTACACCTTTAGCAGAAACTTCCATATACCTTAGTATCTGTAAAGTATCTTCATCATTAATTAAAGAATAATCTAGCACACTAAAAAGTGAGATTAAATTATTCATTGGTGCCCTTAAATCATGGGAAGTCGTATAGTTCAATCTTACAAGGTCCTCATTAACCATTTTTAATTTGGCAAATTCAAGTACACGTTCATTCTTCAACGTCATTTCATCGGTAATATCTTTAGCTATCGCATAAACCAATTTCTCTTCATTAACGGGAACTGCACTCCAAGACAGCCAAATTATATCCCCATTTTTCTTTACATATCTGTTTTGAAAACTTATCAATTTGTTATTTTCATGCAGGCTATCTCTTGTTGTTTGGGTAATATCCTTATCCTCCTCAAAAACAAAATCATTGATTTTTTTAGATAGAAGTTCTTCTTTTGTAAATCCAAGTAACTTAACGAAAGCCGGATTAACATCTTCAAAATATCCTTCATAAGTAGCTATGCAAAGCATGTCTGTTGAAGAATCAAAAAAGTGGTTTAATTTCATATTAGTTAAAGCTACTTCAGCATAATAGTTTTAAAAATTGTTGATTACTAGAATTAAATTTAGTCCTACAATAAACTTAGGCAATATTTCTTTACAACAATTACAACCACAGTAATTTGATATGTTAACTATATATTTCGGTTATTTATTGAATAAGTCAAATACCAATTTCACTTCTAAAACGTTTTACAATACCATCACATTCAATCTTCATATAATCAACAGGTAAAATGAAAAAATTACGCTATATCTTATTCATCGGAATTACGTTATCTGTACTTGCTAGTTGCGATTATGACGACAGCAATGACATCGATATATTAATACCAAATGACACTACCGAAACTGGAATGACAATCAAGAAATTACCTTTATAAAAAAAAGCCTCACAATTACATTGCAAAGCTTTTAGCTAATTTTAAAGAATATTAATTTCTACTTCTATGTCTCTCGCGAGCTAACAATGTATTTTTCAATAACATTGCAATCGTCATAGGACCTACACCGCCAGGAACTGGAGTAATAAAAGATGCCTTTTTACTAACGTTTTCAAAGTCAACATCACCAGTAATATAATATCCTTTTTCTTTTGTTTCGTCTGGAACTCTAGTGATACCCACATCAATGATAACGGCATCATCTTTTACCATTTCTGCTTTAAGGAAATGAGGTACACCTAATGCAGAAATCACGATATCTGCTTGGGAAATTATTTGCGTAATATTTTTTGTATGACTATGGGTTAGTGTTACGGTCGAGTTTCCTGGCCATCCTTTTCTACCCATTAGAATACTCATAGGCCTACCTACAATATGGCTACGACCAATAACCACGGTATGCTTGCCTTTGGTATCCACTTTATAACGCTCCAACAACTCAAGAATTCCAAATGGTGTGGCAGGTATAAAGGTACTCATATCCAAAGCCATTTTGCCGAAATTGGTTGGGTGAAATCCGTCAACATCCTTATCTGGATCAACCGCCATGATGACCTTTTGAGTATCTATTTGTTCTGGTAAAGGCAATTGAACAATAAAGCCATCGATATCATCATCAACATTCAATTCTTTAATCTTCTTCAATAATTCTTGCTCAGAAGTTGTACTAGGCATTTGTATTAAGGTAGACTCAAAACCAATACGTTCACAAGAACGCACTTTACTCCCTACATAGGTTAAACTTGCGCCGTCACTACCAACAATAATAGCTGCTAAGTGCGGTACTTTTTCACCACGTTCTCTCATCTTGGCAACTTCTGCCTTAATTTCTTCTTTTATTTCGTTGGATACTTTTTTACCATCCAATATTTCCATATCCGTTTTTTTAAGTTGTGTTGTTTGTTTTTTACTTCATTCCTTTCATGGCGCCCATCATCTGCATCATCTTTTTACCGCCGCCGCCTTGCATCATTTTCATCATTTTACTCATTTGATCAAACTGCTTTAAAAGCTGGTTAATCTCTTGAACTTCTCTACCGGAACCTTTTGCAATACGCTTTTTTCTACTGGCATTTAATTTAGATGGCGTAGAACGCTCATCTGGGGTCATAGAATAAATAATTGCCTCAATATGTTTAAAGGCATCATCATCTATATCCAAACCTTTTAAGGCTTTTCCTGCCCCAGGAATCATCCCCATAAGGTCTTTCATATTACCCATCTTCTTAATTTGCTGAATTTGGCTCAGGAAATCATCGAATCCGAATTTATTTTTGGCAATCTTCTTTTGAATCTTTCTAGCCTCCTCCTCATCAAACTGCTCTTGGGCTCTTTCAACAAGTGATATTACATCACCCATACCCAATATACGGTCTGCCATACGTGACGGATAGAAGATATCAATAGCTTCCATTTTTTCGCCAGTACCAATAAATTTAATTGGTTTATCTACAACCGATTTAATTGAAATAGCGGCACCACCACGGGTATCACCATCTAATTTGGTTAAGATAACCCCATCGAAATTCAAGATATCATTAAAGGCTTTTGCCGTGTTTACAGCATCTTGCCCTGTCATAGAATCTACAACAAACAAGGTTTCTTGAGGTTGTATTGCTTTATGAATGTCAGATATCTCTGCCATCATTTTCTCATCAACAGCTAAACGACCGGCGGTATCAATTATAACCACATTATGCCCTTCAGCCTTTGCCTTTGCAATACCTGCTTTTGCTATAGAAACTGGATCTGTATTTTCTCTATCAGAATATACCGGAACACCTATTTGGTCACCAACTACATGCAATTGATCAATTGCCGCTGGACGATACACATCACAGGCAACCAATAATGGCTTCTTAGATTTTTTTGTTTTTAGGAAATTTGCAAGCTTACCCGAAAAAGTAGTTTTACCAGAACCCTGTAAACCAGACATTAATATTACCGATGGATTACCGGATAGATTAATACCTTCGGATTCACCACCCATAAGTTGGGTAAGCTCATCTTTTACAATCTTGACCATTAACTGACCAGGTTGTAAAGTTGTCAATACATCTTGCCCCAATGCCTTTTCTTTTACCCTATTGGTAAATTCTTTGGCTATTTTAAAGTTAACATCCGCATCCAATAAAGCTCGGCGTACTTCTTTGGTAGTCTCTGCAACATTAATTTCTGTAATTTGACCATGTCCTTTTAGTACATGTAAAGCCTTATCTAGCTTATCGCTTAAATTATCGAACATTTTTTTCTTTTTTAAGGGGTTACAAATTTAATAATATTCAATGCTATTTCCACAGCAACTACCATAAAATAACAAAACAAAAGAGCATCCACTATAAATGGATGCTCTAACGTCGCTTGTGGGGCAAAAAAGGAATTACATTTTCATAAACTCCTGAATTAAAACCTCCATCAATACCGCCAACGAGGCCCAACTCTTTACTGTTGACGGTATATTTCTGGATGTTTTACTTTTACGCTCTTTCTAAAACCAAATGATCATATAAACCAGTATCATTTTCGTGTTTAAGCTCTATTCTTGTTTCGTCTATCTCTAAAATTTGATAGTCATTTGCAAAAGGATAGTAGTTGCTACCCGCCTCAAAAGAAATAATCATTTCTAACTTACCACTAAATGTATTTCTATATACAAACCATATACCAGTACTTAATACCACCCCATTAGGGTTTCTCACCTCTAAACTACCGTCATTTGATAAGTAAAAAGTATCGTTTACATACAGATCAGTAGACTCGTCATCATTCTCTGAAAATAAAGCTACATTCCATTCCGTATTGTTAAAAACACTTTTAATAAATGTGATATCCTCTTCTTCATCGTTGTCATCAATACATTTTTTCACGATTACCAATTCATAGAAAGTCTCTTCAACGTTGAACTTTATAATTCTATCTTTTAAATCGCTTAACAACCATTCAAAACTAACTGCTTGCTCATCGCCCATGGTAATAGCTACTACAAAACGACCTTGGGCATTGGTAGTAATTGTCCATGTCCCTTCAGAGACACTCGTATTATTAGTAAGGCTTATTACACCATCTGCCTTAAACTCAAATTCACCACCCAATAATCTATTAATATGCTCTCCGTTGTTTTTTACTCTTTTAATGACCCAGGAGCAATCTCTCAAAATTTCTCCGATACCTTCAGTAGTTAACTCAAGTAAATCTTCTTCGCAAAATTGTTTCATTATAATTCGATTTCCTTCACCGTTGTATAACTTTATTTTGTCATCGCCCATATCGTATACATTCCACTCTAAATTGAACTCCGTACCGGCATCAAACTCCAAGTTAAGTTTTGCACCGTTATCACCAACAGTAGTACTCCAGCTTCCTTGAATGGTCGTTGCTCCTGTAAAACCGGTTATTACCGTACCATCTTCCTTAAAGTTTAAAATATAATTTACAAATTGTGGAGTTTGGTCAATATTGTCCCTTTTAAATTCGGTGATGAACCAAACGCATTCCACCAATTCTTCTATAAATTCATCCTCATTAAAATCGTCATCGTTATAATCGTCATCATCATCTTCATCACAATTATCTTTTGCATTTTCAATAGCAGCCGCTAGCTCTTGATTACTTGTCACTGTGATAGTAGTTTCATCGTATAATTCTAAAGTAACAGGAAAATCAAAACTTATTAAATTATCATCTCCTAAATCTTTGAAGAACAAACGTAGTTCGCGATCACTTGTAACTTCAATAGTACTGGTCTGCTCTAGATTAACATTAAATGTGAATAGTGTCATCGGATATACGAAATCTATACATTCTATATCATCATCCTCTCCGCCTTCCTTACAATCTGCAGCCAACTCTCGTAAATCTTCTAATCCGTTAATAGTGATTTCCGAGAAATCGCCCGCAGTAACGGTAATAGGAAAAATAATATCCAATAAGTTTTCATCATCATCTACACTATCAAAAATTTCTTCAATCTGCTCTAAGTCATCTTCAGATGCAATGGTAAGTGTTACACCGTTTACCTCAACCGTGTACGGAAAATTGATTTGAAAACAACTAGTACCATCAACAATATTATCACAAGAACCATCATTGGAACTGGTGCGTTGTATTAAGTCTGCCGTTGAAGAATTAGCTGTAATAGCAGTAGGCTCTTCTCCATTATTTATTTCCTCGAATTCATCTTGACATGCTGTAAAACTAAGTGCAATTGTTAGTAGGCTAACATACATTGCGTAATTAAAAATCTTTTTCATAATGACTTGGTATTGTTTGTTATTATACTTCTAAAACAACCGACATTTAAAATACCCTACCTTCATTTTAATTTTTTTTCAAATATCTTTGGTAAAAAGAAATCTATTGAAAGCAGACCAGCAATTAAATGTATGCGAAGAGCAGGTTTACAAAAGGGTTTTTAACGAAACGTCTAAAACCATCTTCAATTATATTTATTACAAATTTGGCAATGAAGAAAAAGCAAACGATGCCGTACAAGAAGCATTTGTAAAGCTATGGGAGAATTGCGCCAAGGTTGCCCCAGAAAAAGCAAAATCTTATTTGTATACGGTAGCCAACAATTTATACTTAAATGTAATAAAGGCAGAAAAAGTTCGCTTAAAATATGCCGACGCTACTTTAAAAACCACCAATGAATCTCCAGAATTTATTATGGAGGAGAATCAGTTCAAAGAAAAATTAGATAACGCATTGAACAGTCTGCCAGAAAATCAGCGTACTACTTTTTTATTGAATAGGATAGACGGAAAAAAATATGCCCAAATTGCAGAAATAGAAGGTGTAAGTGTCAAAGCGATAGAAAAAAGGATGCATTTGGCACTGAAAAGTTTGAGGGAACAAATTGATGGGATATAGTTGGTTGTTGGTTGTTGGTTGTTGGTTGTTGGTTGTTGAAAAATAAAATAATACCTTTTACTTAATACTAAATACTTAAGACATAAGGTAGGGTATTCCTCTACATAGTTGTTATACTAATACAAAGCTAAAATTATGCAAGACAATTACTTAGCAAAATGGCTTAATGACGAATTGAACGAAGCCGAGTTGGTGGAATTCAAGAAGTCTGAAGCTTATGAAACATATAAAAAAATAAAGGAGTCCTCGTCTAAATTGGTGTCACCTGACTTTGATATGGATAAAGCTTGGAATACTTTAGAACAACACAAAACCGAAGCAACACCAAAGGTTTTCGTGTTATCGCCATTTAAAAAGTTTCTACGAGTTGCTGCGGTCATTGCAGTATTATTAACAGGGTCGTTCTTTTATTTAAGTACGTTGAACGAATCTTATACTACAGCATACGCCGAGAACAAATCAATCACCCTACCAGACAGCTCAGAAGTTATCTTAAATGCCGAATCCGAATTATCTTTTAGCGATAAAAAATGGGATTCCAATAGAAATATAGACCTAAAGGGAGAAGCTTATTTTAAAGTAGCCAAAGGAAAAAAGTTCACCGTAGAAACTTCTGAAGGATTGGTAACCGTTTTAGGAACTCAATTTAATGTAGAAACAAGGGAAGACTATTTTGAAGTTACATGTTTTGAAGGTTTGGTAAGTGTCACAATCAACGGTGAAGAAACCAAATTACCTGCAGGGAATTCATTATTAGCTATTAATGGCAAAAGCACGATGTCTAAAGCTTTAGTCAATGGCGAACCTACTTGGCTTTCTAAAGAAAGTTCTTTTAAAAGTATTCCGCTACACTATGTTTTAGATGAGTTACAACGACAATTTAATATTGAGGTCAACGCTAAAGATATTGATACTGCTCAACTTTTTACGGGATCATTTAGCAATGAAAATTTAGACCTTGCCCTTAAAAGCATAAGTGTTCCTTTGCAAATTAAGTTTAACTTAGATGGGAACAAAGTGCTGTTCTATGCCGAAGAAGCACCTTAATACTTTTATCACCTTATATTTTTTACTGATTTTCAGTGGGGCTAGTTATGCCCAAACCACAACTAAAGATAGTGTTGCATTACGAGATTTCTTATCTGAATTAGAAGCTACTTTTAATGTGAAATTTTCCTTTGCAGATACCGATGTTGATTCGGTATACATCACAAAATCTAGCTCCAATTCTCTTGACGAAATTCTCAACGAGCTACGGAATGCAATCGGTATTACTATCAATAAATTAAATGATCGCTATTACACACTAAATAAAACTTCCACTATTTCAATCTGCGGTTTTGTTCTAGATAATTTTGAAGAAAACAATATACCCGGCGCCACGGTAGAAATTTATGAATCTAATTTATCTGGCGTTACAAATGACAATGGTTCTTTCAGCTTTGAAAACGTACCTATAAACTCATTAGTGCATATAAAACACCTCGGTTACAAACCCATTTTTATTGAAGCGAAAGAACTTGTAAAAACTACCGAATGTAAAACAATTGCCATGGCACTCAGCTATCAAGAATTAGAAGAAGTCATCGTAACCCAATTTTTGACCACTGGACTAAAGAAACTGGCTAACTCGAGTTTTGAATTAAACCCATCAGAGTTTGGAATCTTACCTGGAGTAAGCGAACCTGACATACTGCAGACCGTACAAGCGTTACCGGGAATTAAAAGTATTGACGAAACTGTATCCGACATCAACATACGAGGCGGCACAAATGACCAGAATCTAATTCTTTGGGACGGAATTAAAATGTACCAAACCGGACATTTTTTTGGATTGATATCAGCTTTCAATCCGTATGTAACGGAAAAAGTAACCATTATAAAAAACGGAACCTCTTCTATATATAGTGGCGGTGTTAGTGGCACGTTGAGTATGCGTACCACCGACGAATTACCTTTAAATTTTACCGGCGGAGCAGGATTAAATTTAATCTCGGGCGATGTTTTTGGCGAAATTCCAATTCAAGAAAATATGGCGTTGCAAGTATCTGCCCGTAGATCATATACCGATTTTTTAAACACCCCAACTTACACGACATTCTCAGAAAAGGCCTTTCAAGATACAGAAGTAAATAGTGAAAGTGAATTCTATTTTTACGATTTCACCGCTAAGTTTATATATGAAATCAATAAATATCAGAAAGCAAGTGTCAGTTTGATAAATATGAGTAATAATCTTAATTATTCTGAAATAACTAATGATACACTTGCTCCTAACAGAAGTAATCTGAATCAGGATAATTTTTCAATTGGTGCTGAATTACAAAGCGAATGGACAGATGACTTATCATCTCAGCTAAGCTTTTATTATACTCAGTATGATTTGGACGCCTTATCCATATCCAACAATAATGCCCAACAATTGGAACAAAACAATCTAGTAAAAGAATCGAATATAAAATTCACTACCAAATACAAATTAAGAGAGAACCTAGCTTGGATAAACGGTTATGAATTTACCGAAACGGGAATTGAAAATACTACCAACATTAATCAGCCGCCATTTGCAAGTAATATAAAAGGTGTTATCCGTAAACACGCATTATATAGTGAGATTTCGTACAGCTCAGAAGATGAAAAATTAAATGGGTTTCTAGGTGGTCGATTAAACTATATTGAAAATCTTGATACGTTTCAAGAATACATAATTGAACCTCGCATTAATGTTAGCTATGAGCTGCTACCAAATTTTAAAACCGAAGTATTAGGCGAATTTAAAAGTCAGGTTACCAATCAGATCATCGATTTGGAACAGAACTTTCTAGGCATTGAAAAAAGACGGTGGATACTTTCTGATGGGGATGGGCTACCCATAACCCAAAGCAAACAAGAATCAATTGGCTTCAATTATGACACCAATAGATTATATATAGGCATAGATGCTTTTTATAAAGAAGTTAATGGAATTAATGTGTACACCCAAGGTTTTCAAAATCAGAATCAATTTGATGGAGAGATTGGCTCGTATACGGTTAAAGGTGCAGAATTTTTAATCAATACGAAGAATAACGACTATAGCGCATGGCTTAGCTACACCTTCAACAAAAACGATTACACATTTGATATTTTGGTTCCAGCAACATTTCCAAACAATTTAGATGTTAGACATGCTATTACACTTGCAGGTAACTATACTGTAGGCAATCTTAAAATAGGAATGGGATTTAATTACAAATCAGGAAAACCTTTTACCCAGCCAGATGACAACGACCCAATAGATGAAACTGTTTTTCCCGCAGAAATTAATTACGAAGATCCAAATAGCAGTAGACTACCCGAATATTTTAGGGCAGATGCATCTGCAAATTACACCCTACAAATGGGCAATAAAATGAATGTTATTTTTGGCGTATCCGTATTAAATTTCACAAATAGGCAAAATACCCTAAACACCTATTATAGACTGCAAGATGATAATACTATTGAAACTATTGAACGCTTATCATTAGGTATTACTCCCAACGCAAGCATGCGAATTAGTTTTTAAAATTACATGCGCTCAGGCACTACAACACCCAATAATTTGAATGCATCTTGTATTACCTCTGCTACTTTCTTAGATAACTGAACACGTAAAACTTTCTTTTCATCATCAGATTCCCCCAAAATTGAAACTTGTTGGTAGAACGAATTAAATTCCTTCACCAAATCATATGTGTAGTTAGCAATCAACGCTGGACTATAATTCTCAGCAGCCAATTGAATAGTATCTGGGAAGATTTGAAGTTGTTTGATTAACTCCTTTTCCTTTGCGTGTAACTCTGTAACCTTGGCATCTTTTAAAATATCGATACCCATGCTTTCTGCCTTTCTTAAGATAGACTGAATACGTGCATAGGTATATTGAATAAACGGACCCGTGTTTCCTTGAAAATCTACCGACTCTTCTGGGTCGAACAAAATTCGTTTTTTAGGATCTACTTTTAATATATAATATTTTAAAGCACCTAAGCCAATCATTTTATAGAGCGACTGCTTTTCTTCTTCATTATAATCTTCAAGCTTACCTAATTCTTCAGAAATTGTAGCGGCAGTTTGGGTCATATCAGCCATAAGATCATCGGCATCTACAACAGTACCTTCCCTACTTTTCATTTTTCCGCTAGGTAAATCTACCATTCCGTAACTTAGGTGGTGTAGTTTATTGGACCACGAAAATCCGAGTTTTTTAAGAATCAGGAATAATACCTTAAAGTGGTAATCTTGTTCGTTACCTACTGTATACACCATTCCATTTACATCTGGGTGGTCTTTTACACGTTGTATGGCAGTACCAATATCTTGGGTCATGTAAACGGCAGTACCATCTGAACGAAGCACAATTTTTTCGTCCAATCCGTCATCGGTCAAATCTATCCAAACACTTCCGTCTTCCTTCTTAAAGAAAACACCTTTTTTCAATCCCTCGGCAACAACATCTTTTCCTAAAAGGTAGGTGTCACTTTCATAATAAAGAGTATCAAAATCAACGCCCAAATTTTTATAGGTAACGTCAAAACCTTTATACACCCAACCGTTCATGGTTTTCCAAAGCGAAACTGTCTCATCATCTCCAGATTCCCATTTCAACAACATTTCTTGGGCTTCTTTTAAAATAGGCGCTTCTTTCTCTGCAACTTTCTGATCAGAACCTTCAGCTACTAAAATTGCAATTTGTTCTTTATATGCCTTATCAAAAGCTACATAATAATTACCAACCAGCTTATCACCTTTTAATCCCGTAGACTCCGGTGTTTCTCCCTTTCCAAATTTCTGCCAAGCCACCATACTTTTACAAATATGGATACCACGGTCATTGATAATTTGGGTTTTATATACTTTTTTACCAGATGCCTTTAAAATTTCAGCAACGGAATAGCCTAATAAATTATTACGGATATGACCTAAATGCAAAGGCTTATTGGTATTTGGTGAAGAATATTCTACCATAACGGCGTCATCAGACTCCTCGACATAACCATAATGGTCAATGGAGGTAATTGAATTGAAGAAATTTAAATAATACCTATCGTCAATGACGATATTCAAAAATCCTTTAATCACGTTAAAGCCTACAACAGCATCTACATACTCTTGTAAATAAGAACCAATTTGCTCCCCAATTTGAACAGGATTACCCTTAACAACACGCAACATTGGGAAAACCACAATAGTGATATCTCCATCAAAATCTTTACGGGTAGGTTGAAATTCTACAGTATCTAAATCCTTATCGAAGATAGTTTTAACTGCCTCTTTTACTTTATCTGATAGTACCTCTTGAATATTCACCAAAACGTTTAATTAAGGCTGCAAAATTAATCATTTTTTTAGGCTTTAAGGTAAACAGATGCTGCATTCATTCGGCATTTCGTTAACTTTAATGAAAACTGGGTAAGAAAACATACATGCTCGTAAACGTATCGTATAGCAATAAAGCGGTTTCTATGAAAATTGATTTTGAAGTAGGCAAGCCTTTTACCTTAAAAGAAAGATGGGCATTGGGCGGTATAGGCTCCCCAAAACTTATCATTACAGAAGCAAGTATTGACATTAGGAATTTGCTGATTTTAGATATTAACAGAAATACCTGCAATATAGAAATGAGACCAAAAGGAATTATTGTTGGCTTTAGGTCCTTATTAGAATCTTATGCCTTGGTGATACCCTATTACAAACTTTCCATATACAAAGGGCAGGCTTCAGTGTACTCCATTTATAGAGATCAATATTTTATAAAAGTGGAGTCCGACACAAAAGCGGTACAAAAATTCCTTAAAAAAATTATGGATTACAAGGCTGATAATGCCCCAACAACAATAGAAGATTTATAATATGTTCTCAGATTTACCAAAAATAGATATAAAACTTACTAAAAATCAACATAGGCAGATTTCTTTAGGATGGATTATAGTAGTGCTGAATGTCATAATGGTTGCTTTTTTTTATACCGATTTACCAGATAGTATTCCTGCTCAATTCAATTACAAGGGAGATGTTGATGGTTATGGGGAAAAAGATTCAATTTGGACTCTTCCTATTTTAATGGGATTAACTTATGCCCTATTAGCTTTAATTATCAAAAAGGTAAAGCCATGGAATATGAATTACCCAGTTAAAATAACAGAGAATAATGCTCCTGATGTTTATAAAATATCATTGCAAACTTTGATTTATATGAACTTGTTAATAGCGGTCATTGCTACTCCTACAATTGTAGAAACGATTTTACTAGCTCATAAAATTGATTTAGGTTTTAAAATATCAACCCTTTCAATAATTATTGTAGCTGCTGTAACTCTGGCACCTTTTTATTTCATCTATAAGATGTTCAAAATACCTAAATAATGAAAATTCTACTTACAGGTGCCAATGGTTATATAGGTATGCGTCTACTGCCGCAACTTTTAGAAATGGGTCACGAGATTGTTTGTGCGGTACGCGATGAAACTAGACTTTCTGTAGATAAAGAAACTAGAAGCCATATTGAAGTTATTGAAATTGATTTTCTAGAAGAACCAAAAGAGAATGTAGTTCCTCAAAATATTGATGCCGCATACTTTTTAATTCATTCCATGAGTTCCTCTACACAAGATTTTGATGAAATGGAGGCGAAAACCGCGGAAAATTTCAACAAGTATGTTTCTAAAACTCAAATTGAACAAGTAATTTATTTAAGCGGAATAGTAAATGACGAACTGCTTTCTAAACATTTACAATCTAGAAAAAATGTAGAAGATATTCTTTACCAAGGTGATTTTAACCTAACTGTTTTAAGAGCAGGAATCATAGTTGGTTCAGGCAGTTCTTCATTTGAAATTATTCGCGATTTATGTGAAAAGCTACCTGTAATGATTACTCCAAAATGGGTATTGACCAAAACGCAGCCAATAGCCATACGTGATGTTATTGCATTTCTAACAGGAGTTTTAGGAAACGAAAAAACGTATAACGATTCTTTTGATATTGCAGGACCAAATGTACTCACTTATAAAGAAATGTTGCATAAATATGCTGAAGTCAGGGGATTCAAAAACTGGATTTGGACCGTACCTGTAATGACCCCAAAACTATCTTCATATTGGTTATACTTTGTAACCTCAACATCATATAAATTGGCATTGAATCTGGTAGATAGCATGAAAATAGAGGTTATAGCAAAAGATACTAGATTACAGGAAATACTTAAAATTGAACCGCATACCTATAAAGAAGCCATTGATTTAGCCTTTAAAAAGATAGAACAAAACTTAGTAATCAGTAGTTGGAAAGACAGTATGATCAGTGGTCGTTTTCTTGACAACCTTGAAAAACACATACAAGTCCCAAAATATGGTGTTTTAAAAGACTACAAACAAATTCAAGTTACCAACCCAGAGGAAGTTCTAGAGCGCATATGGAGCATAGGTGGTGAAACCGGATGGTACTATGGAAATTGGTTATGGAAAATTAGGGGATTTTTAGATAAACTTTGGGGCGGTGTTGGTTTAAGACGAGGTAGAACGCATCCAGACAAAATATTTGCAGGCGACTCGTTAGATTTTTGGCGAGTGCTATTGGCAGACAAAAAATCGAAAAGATTGTTATTGTTCGCCGAAATGAAACTACCTGGGGAGGCATGGTTGGAATTCAAAATTGACGATAATAACGTGCTACATCAAACCGCAACATTTAGACCGCGTGGTTTAAGAGGAAGATTTTATTGGTTTAGTATAGTACCGTTTCATTACTTCATTTTTAGTGGTATGATTAAGAATATAGCCAATGAAAAAAACTAAAAAACTGTGCAAGACATTTAATCTTAAACAGTTTTTTAATCAATATTATTCCAATTTCTAGCTATTATTAGCTTCTGGGAAGAAATACTTCTGCCATCATACAACGCGCGCTACCACCGCCACATGTTTCAATTGTATCTAGAGAACTATGAAGTATGGCACAATGATTTTCAATTTGCGAAATTTGAAGTGGTGTAAGACTATTAAATGCTGCCGAACTCATCACCATATATCTTTTGTCATTGCTTCCTAAAACTTGCAACATATTACCTGCAAAATGATGCATTTGTTTTTCCGTGATAGTAATAATCTCCCTTCCGTCTTTTTTCAAGTGATCAAGGACATTTTTTCTTTCTTTCTTATCATCAATAGTATCAGGACAAATAACCACGAAATTTTCAGCAAGAGCCATCATAACATTGGTATGGTAAATAGGCAATCTTTTACCATTTACTGACTGATTTGCAGTAAATATTACCGGAAAACAGTCAAAGTCTTCACAAAATTCAATAAACAAATCCTCATCTGCACGTTCAGATAATGCACAATAAGCCTTCTTATTAACCCTATCTAATAAAATACTCCCAGTACCTTCAAGAAACAACCCTTCTTCCTCGGCTGAAGTATAATCTATAACATCATTAATCTTAAAACCTTTACTTTCTAGAATTTCTAAAATATCCTCTCTCCGTTCATTTCTTCTATTTTCAGCATACATAGGATAAACACCTACAGTTCCGTTTGAATGGAATGATATCCAATTGTTTGGAAAAATACTGTCTGGAGTATCTGGTTCTATTGTATCTTCTACAACTATAACGTTAACACCTTTAGCTTTTAAGACATTCACAAAAGCATCAAATTCATTTTGTGCCTTTTGGTTTATGGCTTGATTTTTCATATCAAGATCTTCCATAAAATAATTGTTGACCGCAGTCTGCTCATTCATTCTAAATGAAACTGGCCGTATCATGAGTATAGTATTCGATATTTGCATGGTAATTTATATTAAAATATACTTATAATTATTCTCTTATCAATGGCAATGTACTACATCGCAAAAGTCCTTCTTGCTTAGAAATCTCTGCATACGGAATTTCTTCAACGACAAAGCCTTGTTTGCGCAACCAGTTATTAAGGCGAGTAAAATTTCGTTCAGAAACTACAACATCAGGAGAAATAGAAAACACATTACTGAACATATTATACATTTCTAAAGAGGTGATTTCAAATATGTTATCTATTCCAAAAAAATCTACCAACCACTGATATTCCTCTTCTACTAAAAACCCATTTTTATGTAGAATAGCTTTACCTTTTCCTAATGGTTGAAAACAACAATCTAAATGCAAGGCATTTTCTTGGGCTTTAGTGTTCGATTTTCGAAGCTCAAATGATTTCACCTTTTTTTCAGGAAACACTTGTTTTAAATATGAAACAGCCGCCTTATTTGTTCTTGCTGTAATATATTCTGAATAATCTGGAGCAGAATACGTCCCAACAAAAATATAATCGTTCCAAGGCATTACATCACCACCTTCAACATGTACATTATCTGGTGGAATTAGAATATTTTTATGATCAATATTATCTAATACATGTAATATAGCCTCTACTTCCTTTTCTCGGTCAGGCAATATATTTGCCCTAATTAATTTATCACCTATAACAAAAGCTATATCTCTTGAAAATATTTGATTACAATTTTCTAATACTTTAGGTCGAAATACTTCAACTCCATACTTTTCAAATACTTTTCTAAAAGCTTCCATTTCTTGAACCATATCCGATTCTTTTGGATATGTTCCTGCTATAATATGCTCTAACGATTTAGGATCATAAGCCTCTTCAATAGTAGGTATTGGTCCTGGACTATCTGCAATACCTAAAATCACCGCCTTCAATGGTGCTATTTCATCATTAATATTTAAGTGTAACATATTTACTATTTTAAAATTGTATTAAAGATTGGCACAAAAAAAAAGCTCCTTTAACAATTAAAAGAGCTTTTTGTTTTTTTTATTATCGGTAGCAATCTACCTCTTGTCAAGTTCGACAAAAGACCTTAAATTTTCACCAATATAAACTTGTCTTGGCCTACCAATTGGCTCACCGTTCAATCTCATTTCTCTCCATTGAGCGATCCAACCTGGCAATCTACCTAATGCAAACATTACGGTAAACATCTCAGTTGGTATTCCTAAAGCTCTATAAATAATACCTGAATAAAAATCTACATTCGGGTATAGTTTTCTATCTACAAAATACTGATCTTCCAATGCTTCTTTCTCCAAACCTTTTGCTATTTCCAATATAGGATCTTCAATGCCCAAATCACTTAAAACGTCATCAGCTGCTTTTTTAATGATTCTTGCACGTGGGTCAAAATTTTTGTAAACCCTATGACCAAAGCCCATTAACCTAAATGGATCTGATTTATCTTTTGCTTTAGCCATATACTTTTTAGTATCACCACCATCTGCCTCAATAGCTTCTAACATTTCTAATACAGCTTGGTTTGCACCACCGTGAAGTGGGCCCCATAAAGCAGAAATACCGGCAGATAACGAAGCGAATAATCCTGCATGTGATGAGCCAACAATACGTACTGTACTTGTAGAACAGTTTTGCTCGTGATCCGCATGTAAAATTAATAATTTATCTAATGCCTCTATAACTAACTTATTCTTTTTGTATTCTTGATTAGGTCTTTTAAACATCATTTTATGAATGTTTTCTACATACCCTAAACTATCATCTCCATAGTCTAAAGGCAGACCTTTTTTCTTACGCAATGTCCAAGCTACAAGAACAGGAAATTTGGCTAAAATTCGAACAATGGCATGATACATGGCTGCATCTGAACTAACATCAACTGTAGAAGGATTAAAAGCAATTAATGCACTTGTTAACGAAGAAAGGACTCCCATAGGGTGCGCCGACTTCGGAAAACCGTCCAAAATCTTTTTCATTTCTTCATCTACATGAGATTCATCTTTTATGTCCTTGTGAAATTTTGCTAGTTCAACTGCATTAGGTAAATTTCCAAATATCAGTAAATAAGCAACTTCTAAGAAATCTGCTTTTTCAGCCAATTCTTCAATAGAATAACCTCTATATCGCAAAATACCTTTTTCTCCATCTAAGAAGGTAACGGCGCTTTCACAAGAACCAGTATTTTTAAAACCTGGATCTATAGTAATCATTCCATTGGTTGCTGAACGCAAAGATTTTATATCTATAGCAAGTTCATTTTCGGTTCCCTTTATTACAGGAAACTCGTATTTTTCACCATTATATTCTAAAATAGCTTTATCTGACATTTTTATTATTTACTTTTTAAATACTTCCTGTAAAGTTAACAAAATAGGAGTGGTTTACCAATTTGAATATTCTGTTTGGGCTAAAATTAACAATAAGTCCTATCAACTACATCACTTACAACAGATATAATGATTTATAATATTCATCTAAGGATTTTTCCCATGTAAAACGTGCTTTTTTAGCATTGTTTTGAATTTTTTTCCATGCAGGTTTATCGTTTTCCCAAAGGGTTAAGGCTTCATCAAAACTTTTTACCATATTCATAATTTGTTGGTCATAGGTTTCACCACCAAAAACAAACCCCGTCCTCATATGCTCAACAGTATCTTTTAAGCCACCTGTATGATGAACCAAACATGGGTTACCATTTCTCATAGCAAGCATTTGGCTAATACCACATGGCTCAAATAAGCTTGGCATAAAATACAAATCAGTCTCTAAGTACATAGAATCTATTAAATCTTCAGACTGTCCATTGGTGAATATAAAATTCTTGTGTTTATAACTCATTTCACGAAAAAATTCTTCGTAATCTGGGTCACCTGTTCCTAATAACATAAAGATTCCTTCAACCTTTGTCAATCTAATAAGCATTTTCTCAAAGGCCTCTGGAGATCGCTTTAAAAAATAGAATTTTTGTTCCGTTAATCGAGCAACACTAGACACAATAAATTTTGGTCTATCACCCACATATTGCATAATTTTCTCGCCGGTATGAGCCAAAAAATCAGCTTTATACTTCTTAGAGGTATCTTGAAGCCATCTAAATAAGGCTTTAACTGTATTTCTATATAATAATCCCTTTTCTGCTACTCTAATATTACCGTAATTACTTGCATTTAGAATTCCAAATAGCCTGCCTTCATTATTTGCTTTTTGCAAATCAACTTCTAAACTTTCTCCTCCAATAAATTCTGGCCGTCTACTTGGCAAAAGCACATCATCTTTATATGAAGGAGATACGGTATGTACCGCATCAGCCAATCTAATTCCCACGGCCATTAAATTGATACAATCTTGATAACGATAATCCATTAACGCTTTATGGTCTAACTGAATTTCTGGGAACCAATTATTAACAGAAGCATGGTTATTGTAAAATGGTCTTATCCCCTGAATTGCAAGATTATGGATGCTATATATATAACGCATCTTTTTTAAACCTTGATATTTAGGATGATACTTTTTTATAAATAATAATGCTGCCGCATGCCAATCATGCATATGAACAACATCTAAGTTCCCAAAAGCACCTATTTTTATCGCCTCAGCAGTCGCGGTACAAAAAATTATAAATTTTATAAAATCATTAAAAAAGGGTTCGGTGGGGTCATCATGATAAATATGAGCTATACCACCTTCAAGAATTTCAGGATGATGAATGACATAATGTGTAATATTTGCATCGACCTTTTTAGGAATTACCTCATATAATTCTGCTGTATAAGGAATACCTCTTAGACTAAACTCAAGCTTTGTCTTGAATATACCATTTTTATGCAATCTAGAATATGAAGGAACTACAACATGAGCTTTATCGCCTCGTTTAGAAATCTCTCTTGGCACATCTCTAACTACATCACCCATTCCACCTGCCTTACAATCAGGAATGGCATCGTTCTCTGCGGAAACAAAAAGAAAATTATTCATACGCTAACAAAGAGGGGTTTTTAATGGTTTATTCTCAAAAGGTAGTTAAAGTTTTGAAGTACGCCAAAAAAAAAAGCCTTTCTGAATAGAAAGGCTTAATTATTTATAATAATCAGGGATTATCGAATTTTAAATGCTTTTTCCTGTGGATAATATGCTGTACTCCCTAGCTCCTCTTCTATTCGAAGTAATTGGTTATATTTTGCCATACGGTCAGATCTTGATGCAGAACCAGTTTTTATTTGACCTGTATTCAATGCTACAGCTAAATCAGCGATTGTATTATCTTCTGTTTCTCCAGAACGGTGAGACATTACAGAAGTATAACCTGCATTTTTAGCCATATTAACTGCAGCTATTGTTTCTGTCAACGTACCTATTTGATTTACTTTGATCAAAATTGAATTTGCAATTCCTTTTTCGATACCAGTAGAAAGACGCTCAACATTAGTTACAAATAAATCATCACCTACCAATTGAACCTTATCACCAATTTTATCAGTCAAAGATTTCCATCCATCCCAATCGTTTTCATCCATACCATCTTCAATAGAGATAATAGGATATTTAGCACTTAAATCAGCTAAGTATTGAGCTTGTTCTTCAGAAGTTCTAATTACACCAGATTCACCTTCAAATTTAGTATAGTCATATTTACCGTCAACAAAGAATTCGGCGGCAGCACAATCTAAAGCAATCATTACATCATCACCTAAAGTATAACCTGCGTTTTTAACTGCTTTTGCAATTGTATCTAATGCATCTTCGGTACCACCAGCTAGGTTTGGTGCAAATCCACCTTCATCACCTACCGCAGTACTAAGACCACGGTCATGTAGCACTTTTTTAAGGTTATGAAAAATCTCCGTACCCATTTGCATGGCATGCGAAAAGCTTTGAGCTTTAACAGGCATTACCATGAACTCTTGAAATGCGATAGGCGCATCTGAATGAGACCCACCATTAATAATGTTCATCATTGGCACAGGTAGTGTATTGGCACTTACTCCACCAATATATCTAAAAAGAGAAAGACCCAATTCATTAGCAGCAGCCTTGGCAGCAGCAAGCGAAACTCCTAAAATTGCATTAGCACCTAATTTGGATTTATTTGGTGTTCCGTCTAAGTCAATCATTGTTTGATCTAAAAGATTCTGATCAAAAACATTCATGCCTAAAATTTCTTCTGCAATAATACTGTTTACGTTATCAACTGCTTTCATCACACCTTTACCCATGAAAGCCTTACCACCATCACGTAATTCTACAGCTTCATGCTCACCAGTAGAAGCCCCAGAAGGAACTGCAGCTCTACCCATTACACCATTTTCTGTAACTACATCTACTTCAACAGTTGGATTCCCTCTAGAATCTAAAATCTGTCTTGCATGAACATTTAATATAATACTCATTTTTAATCTTTTTATTAGTTGTTTTTAAAAAAGTAAAGATACAAAACAGGGAAATCATTGGGTTTGTTTAAACTCAAGATTTCCCAATTAATTAATGTTTATTTAAACTATTTCGTTATGTTTTGAACTTTTCTCAATTAATTTGAAAAAATCATCAAAAAGATAATCTGCATCGTGAGGGCCAGGACTAGCTTCTGGGTGATATTGCACAGAGAATACATCCTTATCTTTCATACGTATCCCTGCAACGGTCTTATCATTAAGATGCGTATGTGTAATTTCTAAATTGCTATTAGCTTCTGTTTCTTCTTTATTAATGGCAAAGCCATGATTTTGGGAAGTAATCTCTCCTTTTCCTGTAATTAGGTTTAAAATAGGATGATTTATACCTCTATGTCCATTATGCATTTTGTAAGTAGAAACTCCGTTTGCCAATGCTAACACTTGATGCCCTAAACAAATACCAAAAAGAGGTTTATCTGTTAGTATCATTTTCTTAACCGCAGCGATAGCATCAGTCAAAGGTTCTGGATCCCCAGGTCCATTAGAAATAAAGAATGCATCTGGATTCCAAGAAGACATTTCTTCAAAACTACTATTATAAGGAAAGACCTTTACGTAAGCTCCACGCTTAACAAGGTTTCTTAAAATATTTTTTTTGATTCCAATATCCAAGGCAGCAATTTTAAAGGTAGCATTTTCATCACCGACAAAATATGGTTCTTTCGTAGACACTTTAGAGGCGAGTTCTAGTCCTTCCATGCTAGGCACTTGACTTAAACGCTTTTTTAAATCTTCTATATTATCTACTTCCGTTGATATTACTGCATTCATGGCTCCATTATCCCTGATATAACTTACCAAAGCACGTGTATCTACATCTGATATAGCAAATAGTTCATTCTTATCTAAAAAACCCTGAAGACTATCATCTGCCAAAGGTCTTGAATACTCGTAGCTAAAATTTCTACAAACTAATCCTGAAATTTTTATAGATTCAGATTCTATTTCATTTTTATTGACCCCATAATTACCAATATGTGCATTAGTAGTTACCATTATTTGTCCAAAATAAGATGGATCTGTAAATATCTCTTGATAACCTGTCATTCCCGTGTTGAAACATACTTCACCAAAAGCAGTACCTTCCTTATCTCCCACAGATTTCCCATAAAAGATAGTACCATCTGCAAGTAATATAATAGCTTTTCTTTTTGCCTGATATTTCATTTTAGTCTTATAATTTATTCGTTCACAAAAAAACATAAAAAAAGGA